>OLXK01000141.1_pt1 | contig 82528 bp, 66 predicted proteins | sample 1674321 | NCBI WGS metagenome assembly OLXK01 (sample SAMEA103958162, study PRJEB25191) | human gut metagenome | reverse complement strand
CCGGCAAGCGGCAGACCCACATCCGTAACGCTCCTTCGTCGCGAACGGCTGTGACTGGCATCGACCCCTACAAAGGTTATGCAGACGGGGTCAGTCGTCCATTTCCTCGAACGCTTCCAGCCCCTTCTTGGCCTCGGCCTTGGCGTCGCCGTGGTGGACGAAGAGCATGGTCACGAAGCTCAGTGCGACGAACAGCGCGGCATATGGGAACAGAACGCGGTAGTCGATCTTGCGCATGAGTGTACCGGCGGCGATGGGCGTGACGACCTGCGCGGCCATGGAGGCCGTGTAGTAATAGCCGGTAAATTTGCCGATATCCGAGCCCTTGCACATCTCGACGACCATGGGAAGCGAGTTGACGTTGATCGCGGCCCAGGCAAGGCCGACGAGGGCGAAGACGACAAACATAATGGCGTTGATTGAGGAGAATGTCGTTGTGAGCACATAGCCGCTGGCAAAGCAGACGGCAAGCAGGATAATGCCGCACTGAATCGTGCGCTTGCGGCCGATCTTTGAGGCGATCTGGCCGATGGGGATGTACGAGACGATGGCGCCCGCCGTGGCGATGAGCAGGCAGGTCGATGCGCCGCCGAGGCCCTGCCCCATGACGACATCGACATATGTCGAGAACCACGTTGTCACGCCGTTATAGCCGATGAACCAGAGCGCGATGGAGGCCAGCAGGAAGCCGAGGCTCTTTTTGACGGGCTTCGGGAGCGTCTCGTGGCCGCTGCCGTCGTCCTGCGCAAGGTTCCATTCCGGGTGCTGCTTTTCAAGCGCCTGATTTTCCGCCGTGAGCTTCGGCTCCCTGATCGTGAGGAAGAGCACGGCGACGGCGACGAACATAATGGCCGACACAACGATAAACAGCGGCTGATAGTTCACATGATCCAAACCGGCGGTCTTGGAGTTGGGATAGAGCACCGCCGCAACGCCGAGATACAGAATGCCGCCGACCGCGCCCATCAGATTGATGATGGCGTTCGCACGCGAGCGCAGCGGCTTTGGCGTCACGTCGGGCATGAGGGCGACGGCGGGAGCGCGGTACGTTCCCATGGCGACGAGCAGCAGGCCGAGGACGATGACAAATGAGGCCGTCTTGAAGCCAGAGGGCTGGGCGGCGTAGCTGTTGTCGAGCAGAGGGAGAATGTTCATGAGGATGATGGCGCAGCCAGTGCCGAAGAGGATAAAGGGCATCCGCTTGCCGAGCTTCGAATGGCTCTTATCCGAGACAGAGCCGAAGAACGGCAGCAGAAAGAGCGCCAGAATGTTGTCCGCCGCCATGATCGCGCCGGAGAACGTTTCGTTCATGTGGAAGGTCTTCGTGAGGATCAGCGGCACGATGCTGTCGTACATCTGCCAGAACGCGCAGATGGACAAGAACGCGAGGCCAACCAGGATGGTGCGCTTGTTGTTGAGCTTCATTTCGGTTCTCCCTTTTCTAATGTATTGAGGACTTCGCGGATATTCTGCATACAATACGTCGGCTGAACGCCGTATTTTTCGATATCCTCCATCACGCCCTCGCCGGACAACACGAAAATCGTATCGACCCCCGCGTTCACGCCGCAGGCGATGTCGGTATACACCCGGTCGCCGATGAGGCACGTTTCGCGCGGCGAGAAGCCCGTCTGCTCCATCGCCAGCAGCGCCATTTCGGGCTGGGGCTTGCCGATGACCTTCGGGCGGCGGCCCGTCGCGGTATGGAGCATTTCGATCACGCTGCCGCAGTCCGGCGCGCTGCCGTACCATGTCGGGCAGACAAGATCGGGGTGCGTGGCGACGTAATCCGCGCCCCGGTTCAGAAGAATGCAGCAGCTTTCCAGCTTTTCATACGTCAGCTCCGTGTCGTAGCCCAGAAGCACAACGGCGCAATCATCCCGCAGCGTCTCGGCTACTCGCAGCCCTGCCAGACGAAGCTGATTTTTAAGAGATTCCGTTCCGCAGACATAATAGACCGTATCCGGCAGATACCGGCCGCGCAGATAGCGGATCGTCGCGTCCGCGCTGGTCAGAAAATCGTCGGGGAAGGCCTCGATGCCGAGGCGGGCCATCTTTGCAATATACGCGTCGGTCCCGCGCGAGGAATTGTTCGTCAGGAACAAATACCGGCCGCCGATGGCGCGCACATAGCGCAGAAAGTCCAGCGTCCCGTCGAAGAGCGTTTCGCTTAAATAGATCGTGCCGTCCATATCCAGCAGGAACAGCCGTTTTTCCGCAAGAGACATGCAGCCACCTCCGAGGATCAATAAAAATCTGATAATGATTATACAGTGTTCCGCGCCGTTTGACAAGCGCCGGAGAAGGCCGTACAATACACATCAGAAAAATTGACTGAAAGGAAGCCGCAATATGCTGAAAGATCTGCACACGCTCTCGCCATATCTGGACTTTATTCATGCCTGCAGCGCAGACCCCGACTACCGTGACCCCATGCTGCTCACAGAGCAGCAGCTGCACCGGAACCTGCTGGATGCGCCTGAAAACCCGAATACGCGCGTGCTCGGCACGTTCGAAAACGACACCGTCACAGGCGTGTTTGCGCTGCTGGTGCCGGAGGACGAGAAGTATCTGGAGCTTCTGGCTGGACTTTCCCGAAGCGCGGCGGCCTATGACGAGCTGCTTGCGCATCTGAAATCGGCTTACCCCGGCTATCAGGCGGACTTTGTCTATAACCCGCGCAACCGGCTTTTGCAAAAGGCGCTCGAAGCGCTGGGGGCAGAATTCGAACCGGAGCAGCAGAAGCTCGTCCTGCGGCGGACTGTCCCGTATGTGCCGGATGCGCGCATCGTGCCCTACCGTCCGGAGTACCGGGCGCAGTATCTGGCGCTGCACACCGGCGACCGCTATTGGACGGGCGAACGCGTGCTGGCTGCGCCGGAAATTTTCCGCGTTCTGCTGGCGATCGAGGACGGCGAAGCTGCGGGCTATATCGACCTGACCCACAACAGCGCGGAAAACGAGCCATATGACCTGTTTGTCCGTAAGGAGAGCCGCAGGCGCGGCCTTGGCCGCGCGCTTCTATCAGCAGCGGTTCAGGAAAACCGGCCGAACGGCATGGCGCTTCTGGTCGACATCGACAATGAGGCCGCGATTGCCCTGTACGAATCACAGGGCTTCGACCGTGCGGCGGGCGAAAACAACATCACCGCGCACATTTGCCTGTAACGCACCAGCCCCCCCGGCGGCCCATTCGGGCTGCCGGGGGGCTGGTGTTTTTGGGGGTCAATCCCACGGGTTCATCGGGTCGTCCGGCTCAGTCGGGTCGGTCGGTTCATCCGGATTATCCGGATAGTCGGGGTAATCCGGGTCAGTGGGATCCGGCTCCTCGGGAACCTCCGGCTCGACATACGGCGTGCATTTGTAGCTGGTGTTGCGGGCCTGATACGTATCCTTGTGCAGCGTCTCGGTCTTGATGACAGTACCGTTTGCATCCACATAATCGCGGTAAGCCATGACGGTCTTGCCGACGTAGGAATACTGCACCATGTCGCCCTTGATATACTTGTTGCCGTCCTTGTCAACGACGATGTTGACGGTGTTGCCGTTTTCGTCGAGGGCGGTACCGGCGTCGGTGATGATGGTCTTGTCGCCGTCGATCTCCATCTTGGGCTGGACGGTCGCGACAACCTCATGCCGCAGGACGATATGGTCGTAGCCCTTGTCCTTCGGCGCGGTGCCCACGAGCTTGACGTGGACATAGCCGCCGGAGACAGACGCGTCGATGCGCAGCGGATGGTCGGTGCTGTTGACGAACTTATAATCGAGACTGCCCCAGTAGATCGTCGCATCCATACCGAGCTGGACATAGGTAACGGTAAACATATGCGGAGCGCGCTCTGTGACCTTGAGATCGGCGTAGAGGCAGGCGGTATAGATCGTGGACGCGACCTGACAGACGCCTCCGCCGGCCTCTGCCTCGCTCTTGCCGCCGGTCTGGTAGACGATAGCGGACTGATAGCCCTTCTCCGGCGTGCGCTCGCCGACGATCTTGTTGAACGAGAACTCGTCTCCGGGGTTCAGGATTGTGCCGTCGATGGCCTTGCAGGCCAGCTCCAGATTCTTCGTGCGGCCTGCCTGCGCGGTATGCGGGCTGTCGCAGGAGCCAAGCACATCGGAGAAGTATTCCTTCTCCAGCTCGGCCAGCGTGACCTCCGGCTGGATTGCCTCGGCCTGAATGACGATCTTCGTGCCGGGATCGGCCATGGCAAGCTGCTGCGTGTAATACGACACGTCAAAGCCGAAGCCGACCTTTTCCGCAACCAGCTCCTTCTTTTCCTCGTCGTAGTACGCGTCCTTCATCTCGGTTGCGAACTGGTCGTAATATTGCTGAAGATCGACCGGCGCGCAGGGCTCGGTATCGTAGTCAAATTTCAGCTCGGACAGGTCGCCTGCGTTGAACCGGGCGACGACCGCGTCATAGAGCGCGTCCGCGTCAAGCGAAATTTTCGGCGAGCCCGTCACGACCGTGACGGTCTTGGCATCGGCGTCGACCGTAACGGTCGGGTCGACCTTTTCTGACGCGCAGGCGCGCGCGGTCTGGTCGATCAGATCGCGGATATACGCGGTATCAAGATTCGTCCCGGATTCGAGCGAAATGTCCTGCCGGGTCTTCTTCGCGCGTTCGTATGTGAGAAGCGCCGTGATCGGGCCGCCGTCGCGGCCATAATTCATGGCGGCATCCGCCGCCTCGTCCGGGTTGAGGGCGACGTTGGTGATCTCAGGGGTGAAGTCGATCGTCCGGTCTGGCAGGACGACGGTGAGCGTATCGGTGGCCGTCTCCTGTTCGACGGCAAGCGTCACAGCGTTGATCGCGGCGTCGCGCTTCAATCCGCCGACGTTCACGCCGGCGACATAGACGTTCGGGAAAATGGTGTCGCTTCCCTTTAATATAAATCCATAGGTGCACACGCCGAGCACCGCCAGCAGCACGATGCAGCCCGCGATCACCGCGGCCTTCTTCCCGGCATTGCCGGACGGCTGCTTCTTCGGCGCGGCGGCTCTGTCCGCCGCAGTTTTGTGCGCGGGACGGCTGGCCTCAAATCTGCCTTTCTTTCTGATAAGAATCCCTCCTATTCAAAAGCCGCAGAGGCGACATACTCTATTTTGTGTCTGTATTATACATAAACCGACCGCTTTTTGCAACGGCATTCCCGACAGGAACAGCCCCCGGATTTCTGAAATTTCTATTAACATTTTCGGGGGGGGGTACATGCGTGCGGCAAAAAGCATAGCCGCTGTAGGGGCCGATGCCCACATCGGCCCGTTGGGCAGCTGCGAATTTGCCGAAGATTTTCATAGAAAACGGTGCAATCTGCCGGGTCGATGTGGGCATCGGCCCCTACAGTCGGGTAAGTAATTGCATGCGTATTCGCGCTGAATTTACGCCCCTGCCGTCTGTGCGCGCAGTGCAGCGTAGACGCCGACGAGCTGCGTCGCGAGCTTTAACGGGTCTTCGGCCTTTTTGAGCTTGACGGACAGCATCGGCACCTTGCCTGCCGAGAAGAAAATGCGGCCCTTGAACTGCGCCTCGGCGCAGCAGGCGGAGATGGCGGCAAAGTCCATCGTGGAAAGCGACAGGAGAACCGCACCGTCTTTCTGCGTGATCTCCGTGATGCCCGCCGCTGCGGCTCTTGCGCGCAGAAGCGCGATGGCGATGAGGTTCATGACGCCCTTCGGAGGATCTCCGAAGCGATCGACAATCTCGTCGAGCAGCTCATCTGCGTCCTCCTGCGTGCGGATGGCCGCCATGCGGCGGTAGAGATCCATGCGCTGCTCGCCGGAGGCGACGTAGTCCTTGTTGATATTTGCCGTGACGGTGAGGTCTGCGGTGCATTCTGGCTCCTTCTGCGCCGCCTCGCCGCGCTCTTCGAGCACGGCGTCCTCAAGCAGCTTCAGGTACATATCGTAGCCGACGGTCATCATATGGCCGGACTGTTCCGCGCCCAGCAGATCGCCCGCACCGCGAATTTCAAGGTCGCGCATGGCGATCTTGAAGCCGGAGCCGAACTCCGCGTATTCGCGGATGGTGTCGAGCCGCTTTTCCGCGATCTCGGACAGGACTTTTCCCTTGCGGAACGTGAGGTACGCATACGCATGGCGGCTCGAACGGCCCACGCGACCGCGGATCTGGTGCAGCTGCGCAAGGCCCAGCCGGTCGGCGTCCTCGATGATGAGCGTGTTGACATTCGGGATGTCAATGCCGGTTTCAATGATGGTCGTGCAGACGAGAATTTGAATTTCGCCGTTTGACATCGACTGCATGACGTCGCCGAGCTGCTCCTCGTTCATCTTGCCGTGGGCGACGGCGACCTCGGCCTCCGGAATGCGCTGCTTGATCTTCGCGGCGCACTGGTCGATGGATTCCACGCGGTTGTGGAGATAATAGACCTGCCCGCCGCGCGCCAGCTCGCGGCGCATGGCCTCGTCGAGAATGCCGTCCTGATGCTCAAGCACGAAGGTCTGCACAGGATAGCGGTCCTGCGGCGGCTGCTCGATGGTAGACATATCGCGCAGACCCGACAGCGCCATATTGAGCGTGCGCGGGATGGGCGTTGCGGATAGGGTTAAGACGTCGACGCCGCGCGAAAGTTCCTTCAATCGCTCCTTATGCGTCACGCCGAAGCGCTGCTCCTCGTCGACGATGAGCAGGCCGAGATCGTGAAAATGAATGTCCTTCTGCAGCAGCTTGTGCGTGCCGACGATCAGATCGATCTTGCCGGACTGCAGATCGAAGAGCGTTTTTTTGATCTGCGCAGGCGTACGGAAGCGGGAAAGCACATCGATGGTGACCGGGAAGGTTGCAAAGCGGCGCATGGCCGTGAGATAGTGCTGCTGGGCCAGAACGGTCGTCGGGACTAAGATCGCGACCTGCTTGCCGTCCAGCATACACTTCATGGCCGCACGCAGCGCGACCTCCGTTTTGCCGAAGCCGACGTCGCCGCAGAGCAGACGGTCCATCGGCGCAGGGGATTCCATGTCGCGCTTGATCTCGTCGATGCAGCGCAGCTGATCGTCCGTTTCGGCGTATTCAAAGCTCTCCTCAAACTCCTGCTGCCACGGCGAATCCGCCGCGAAGGCGAAGCCCGGCAGGCGCTTGCGCTCGGCATAGAGCTTGATGAGGCCCGCAGCCAGATCCTTGGCCGCAGCCTTGGCCTTCGCCTTTGTCTTTTGCCACTGGTCGCCGCCGAGCTTGTTGAGCCGGACGGGCGTATCCTCACCGGCGCCGATATACTTGCTGACCAGATCGAGCTGCGTTGCGGGCACGTACAGGCAGTCCGTGCCCTGATAGGCGATCTTCACATAATCCTTCGTCACGCCGCCGACCTTCAGCTGCTCCATGCCGACGTAGCGGCCGATGCCGTGGTGCTCGTGTACGACGAGATCGCCGGGGGTCAGATCGGTGAACGAATCGAGCTTTTTGCGGTTCGTTGCCTTTTTCGGCGCACGGACGCGCTTGCGCTCCTGCCGGACGGCGATCTGCCCCTCTGTTAAGATGGCAAATTTGAGCGTCGGGTATTCAAGCCCCGCCGGGAGCGAGCCGCCCGCAATAAGGATCTGTCCCGGCTGCGGGAGCTTCGTCAGCGGGAAGGACAAAAGCGCGTTCAGGCCGCTTTTGGCAAGCAGTTCCTTTAAAATTTCCCCGCGCCGCTGTCCGCCGCACAGAACGATGGAGCCGTACTGGTTCGACGCGTAATTTTTCAGGTCTGCCGCCGCTGTTTCCAGACTGCCGCCGTAGCCCGGCAGCTGCCGGGCCGTAAAGGAAAGCAGCTGCTTAGGCGGCAGGGACTCCGGGTACCGCGCGGCAAGGAAGCTGTCGCAGTAGATAACAGCCCGGCCGCGCAGTGACGCGGCCAGATCGTCCATCGTGGCGTAATAATCGCACAGCTCGCCGAAGAGCGTGCCGGAGGCCAGGAACGAATCGAGCAGGAGGCCAAACTCCTCCGCGCGGTCTTTTTCCCCGCGCTGGAGATTGCCGTGGTCACAGAAGGCGACGACGGCCTCCTGCGGCAGATACGAGGCGGCGGTCGTGAATTCCGGGTAGATCAGCGCCATATACCGGTCGGCGCTGGCGAAAAGCGTCTCGTTTTCGAGCGCCTCGCAGTCCTTCTGCAGCGTTTCGATCAGCGCCTGATTGGGCGTTTTGCGCCGCTGCTGGCGCGCGATGATGGCGCGCAGGTCCTCGCACAGGCCGGATATCCCCTGCGGGTGCAGGTGCGGCTCCGTCTCGGCCACGGGCAGGAGGACGGCCTCGTCAACGTTTTCCGTGCGCCGCTGCGTGATGGGGTCAAAATAGCCCATGGTGTCCAGCTCGTCGCCGAAAAACTCCGCGCGCAGCGGCTTTTCCTGCGCAGGCGAATACACGTCCAGAATGCCGCCGCGCAGCGCGAACTGTCCCACGCCCTCGACCAGACTTGCGCGGGAATAGCCCGCGCGGGTCAGGCGTTCGATCAGCTCCGGCATACTGTATTCTGCGCCGACCCGAAGCGTCACGGACGCGGAAAAGAGCGTCTGGCGCGGGATTGTGCGCAGCAGCAGCGCGTCCAGACTTGCCACCAGCACCGGGACGCGTCCCTGCGCCAGCGCGTACAACAGCCGCAGCCGCTGCTGCTCCCACTGCCGGGACACGCCGATGGCCCCGGCCAGCGTCAATTCTCGGGACGGCAGAACCGGCGGCTCCTCGCCTAAAAACGCACCAAGTTCAGAAGCCAGCCGCTTCGCGGCCATATCGTCCTGGCACACGGCGACGAGGGGTCTGCCGGACTGCTCGTGCGCGGCGGCAAGCACATGGCTGCGCGGGGCCTGACTCAGTCCCGACACAGCGACGGCCTGCTTCGCCTCCACGGCCTTCAGCAGCTGGTTATAATCGGTGCTCTTTTGCAGAAGCGAAAGCAGAACGTTCATGGGATTCTCCTAAAAACAGTTTTTTGCCCAACAGGCAACGCGCATAGGAGAGAGTCTCCTATGCGTAGGGGGTGTGGGTATTGAAAGTGAGATGGGGAGGGAATTTGCACAGCACCCTGTAGGGGCCGATGCCCACATCGGCCCGTTGAGAAACTCCGAATTTGCTGCAGATTTCCGTAAAAAACGGTGCGGTCTGCGGGCGGACAGAGTTGTCCGCCCCTACAGAGTGCGTGGCATCGAAAACTTTTTTGTAGGGGCCGACGACTCTGTCGGCCCATTGAGCGGCTGCGAATTCGCCAACGATTTCCGTATAAACGGTGCATCCTGCCGGGTCGATGTGTACCGGCAAGCGGCAGACCCACATCCGTAACGCTCCTTTGTCGCGAACGGCTGTGACCGGCATCGACCCCTACAACTGGCGCGGATGCCTTAGGGTGCGCTCAGAACATCTTCCCGTTATACTCCGCCGCGGCCTTTTCGCAGCCGTTTTTGACGATGCAGAGGGCCGCGTCGCCGGCGTGGGACATAGCCTCCTGATAGTCAGGCCATTCGGTCTTGGAGACGGTAGACAGCACCCAGTCGGCCAGATCGTAATCGGGGTGCGGCTTCGCGCCGACGCCGATCTTGACGCGCGGGAACTGGTCGGAGCCGAGGCAGGAGATGATGGATTTCAGGCCGTTATGGCCGCCGGCAGAGCCGTTTTTGCGGATGCGGAGCTTGCCGACGGGGAGCGAAATGTCGTCAAAGAGGACGAGCACCCGCTCCGGCGGGATCTTATAAAAGTGCGCGGCAGCCTCGATCGCGATGCCGGAGGCGTTCATAAAGGTCTGCGGCTTCATGAGAAGCAGCCGCTGGCCGTCGAAGTCCGCCTGCGCGGTGAGGGCCTTGAAGCGCTCCTTGGAAACCTTGACCTGCAGGCGCGCAGCCAGCAGGTCAAGGGACATGAAGCCGGTATTGTGACGGGTCTTCTCATACTCAGGACCCGGATTGCCGAGTCCCGCAATCAGCCAGTCATAGGTTGGCTTTTGAAACAGCATAAAATCAGAACAGAACGGACATGGAGTTTTCTTCGTAGATTCTCTGGATGGCGTCGGCAAAGATCGGGGAAACGTCCAGATACTTGATCTTGCTGCACGCACCCTCAAGCGGCGGGATGGTATTCAGGAAGGTCAGCTCCTTGATGCAGCTGTTGGCAATGCGCTCGTTGGCCGGGCCGGAGAGCACGCCGTGGGTCGCGCAGGCGTAGACCTCGGTCGCGCCGCCGATCTCAACGATGGCCTTGGCTGCGTTGCACAGAGAACCGGCAGTGTCGACCATATCGTCAAAGAGGATGCACTTCTTGTCCTTGACGTCGCCGATGACGTTCATGACCTCACACTGGTTGGCCTTTTCGCGGCGCTTGTCGACGATGGCGAGGTTCATGCCCATTTTGTTGGCAAACGTGCGGCTGCGGGCGACGGAGCCGACGTCCGGAGAGACGACGACCATCTCTTCCGGATGCTCGAACTTGGACATATAATATTTCACGAAGACGGGATTGGAGAGCAGGTTGTCAACGGGGATGTCAAAGAAACCCTGGATCTGGGACGCGTGCAGATCCATGGTCAGCACGCGGTCGGCGCCTGCGGCCTCGATCATGTTGGCGACCAGCTTTGCGGAGATGGGGTCGCGGCCCTTGGCCTTGCGATCCTGACGGGCGTAGCCGAAATACGGGATGACGGCGGTGATGCGGCCGGCCGAGGCACGGCGGCAGGCGTCGATCATGATGAGCAGCTCCATCAGGTTGTTGTTGACCGGCTTGCAGGTCGACTGTACCAGAAATACGTCGCTGCCGCGGACAGATTCATTGATCGTCAGGGAAACCTCGCCGTCGGCGAAGGTCGTTACGGTGCAGTCGCCCAGCGGCAGCCACAGCTTGCGGCACACGCCCTCGGCAAACGGACGGTTGGCGTTGGCACAGAATACCTTGACGTTCTTACCATGAGAAATCATATGAAATTACCCTCTCTCTTGTGTTGTTCGGTCTGTTCCTGTTCTGTGTGTTCTATATCATGGCGGCACCCGCCGCCGGGGATACGAGGCTTATTTTTTCTCCTTCAGCTTGTGCCGGTTGGCCCAGTCGCGCTTGTTCTGCTGGCGGGCGCGGGCGATGGCGAGCGCTGCGGGCGGCACGTCGTCGGTCACGGTGGACCCGGCGGCGATATATGCGCCCTGCCCGATGTGCACGGGCGCGATGAGATTGGCGTTGCAGCCGATAAACGCGTCGTCGTCAATGACGGTGCGGGATTTTTTCACGCGGTCATAGTTAACTGTGACCGTGCCGCAGCCGAAGTTGATGTTTTTGCCTACGTCGCTGTCGCCGATGTAGGTCAGGTGGGAGATCTTCGTGCCGTCGCCGATGGTGGAGTTCTTGACCTCCACGAAATCGCCGCAGCGCACGTGCGAGCCGATACGCGAACCCGGACGGACGTAGGCGAAGGGGCCGACGGTCGTGTCCGCGCCGATCTCGGAATCGTAGACCTGCGAGGCGTTGACACGCGTATTCTCTCCGACCTTCACGTTTTCCAGATAGCTGTTCGGGCCGATCATGCAGCCGTCGGCGATGGACGTCGTACCGCGCAGCACGGTCCCGGGCAGCAGCTCTGCCCCGGCCCCGACGAAGACGGTCGGCTCGACATAGGTGTTGTCATAGTCCCAGATCGACACGCCTGCGGCGGCCAGATCGTACAGAACGCCCCGGCTGAGCACGGGCTTCCACTCGGCCAGCTGCTGCATGGACGAAACAGCGTAGACGCCGTCGCGGTCGGTATAGGGAATACCGTGCTCCTTCATGAAGTCGGTGAAGATGAACGTATCGTCCAGCGCGTCCATCAGCGCCTGACGGCTCACGGAGCTTACGCCGCTTTCAACCGGTGCGCCGGAAAACGCTTCCTCGTCGACGGCAAACGGGTCAATGACGGCGGGGCCAGTGACGACGATGACGTCCTCCTCCTGCTCGTCGGCCGTGGACAAAAAGACGTGGAGCTGGTCGGCAGTTTCCTCGAGCTTCGCGCAGCTCAGCTCGCAGCCGTCCGGGAAGCAGTGCTTCGCCTCGGACAGGAACCGCTCGTGGCAGACCAAAAAGAAACGCCCGACCCCGCCCGCGGCCAGAGAACGCGTCAGCCACGACAGCAGCGGCGTCCCCATGATCGCCTGCAGCATCATCGGGCGGGAAAAACCTGTTTTCGCGGTATCGTCAGGCACAAAGACGACGGCAGACAAATCAGACAACAGACCCACGCTCCTTCACCGATAGACATTCTGCCTGTATTATAGCACAATTACAGCGCTGAGCGCTGTATGCACGGCGCAGCCGTGCAAAAAATCGGCATCGCCGATTTTTATTGTCGCTGTAACAGCAACACAAAGACTTTTGCAAAGCAAAAGTCTCGTGCCAATGGCACGTGAGCGCACACAGTGCGCCCTTTGTGGCTATTATAGCAGAGATTATGCTGTTTGTACAGAAAGCCGCGCGGAATTTTCACGGAAAAACAGAGAAAGTTTTCTGGAAAAACGGGCTATTCATTGCACAAATGAACAAACTATGATAGAATACCCACAGATTATCAGAAAAACAAAGAGGAGCAACTATGCTGACACTCAAGAATCTCAGCCTGACAGCAGCTGACGCGCAGGGACGCGCGGACATTGTCAAAAACGTCTCTCTGGACGTAGAAGACGGAAAATTCCTTGTCATTACCGGCCCGAACGGCGGCGGCAAGACGACGCTGGCCAAGCTCATCATGGGCCTTGCGACCCCCACCGGCGGCCAGATTTTTCTGGACGGCGAGGATATCACCGGCCTTTCCATCACCGACCGCGCAAAGCGCGGCATTTCGTATTCCTTTCAGCAACCGCCCCGGTTCAAGGGCATGAAGGTCTCCGACCTTCTCACCATCGCGGCGGGCAAGGCGCTTTCCCATGACAAGGCCTGTTCCTATCTGACGCAGGTGGGTCTGTGTGCGCGCGACTATCTGAACCGCGACGTGGACACGAGCCTGTCCGGCGGCGAGGTCAAGCGCATCGAGATTGCGACCCTGCTGGCCAAAAATTCCCGGCTTATGATCTTTGACGAGCCGGAGGCCGGCATCGATCTGTGGTCGTTCGCCCGGCTGACGGAAACATTCCGCGAGCTGCACAAAAAGGGCGGCCGCACGATCCTCATCATTTCCCATCAGGAGCGCATCATCCGTCTGGCCGACGAGATCATCCTGATCGCGAACGGCGAGATCGCCGGACGCGGCACGGCGGACGAGCTTTATCCGAAGCTGCTGTCGCAGACCGTTGCGGGCTGCAATCTGCTGGAGGTGAACGGAATATGCTGAACGACATTCAGAAAAGCATTCTCAAGACCGTCTCGGATATGACGGGCATCCCGGACGGCGCGGTGAACATCCGTCTCGACGGACAGAAGGCGTTCCGCCAGAACTCCGAGCATATCCAGATCGTCTCCAAGACCGACAAGGACGGCATCGACATCAGGATCGCGCCCTTTACCAAGAGCGAAAACGTGCATATCCCTGTCGTACTGAGCAGAGCCGGGTTCCACGACATGGTCTATAACGACTTCTTTGTCGGCGAGGGTGCAGACGTGACCATCGTGGCCGGGTGCGGCATCCACAACTGCGGCGACTGCGACTCCGAGCATGACGGCATCCATACCTTCTACATCGGCAAAAACGCGAAGGTTCACTATATCGAAAAGCACTACGGCGAGGGCGAGGGTACGGGCAAGCGCATTCTGAACCCGCAGACCATCGTATATCTCGAAGAGGGCGCGTCCATCGTCATGGACACCAGCCAGATCGGCGGCGTGGACGATACGAAGCGCTATACAAAGTGCGAGGCCAACGGCGCGAATTCCGAGGTGCAGATCAACGAAAAGCTCCTGACGGCGGGCGATCAGCACGCTGTCAGCGAAATGGACGTGATCCTGAACGGTGCGGGCGCGCGCACACGCGTTGTCTCCCGGTCTGTCGCGAAGGAGCAGTCCACGCAGGTCTTCTACCCGCGCGTACAGGGCAACGCCCCCTGCTTCGGCCATGTGTCGTGCGACTCGATCATCATGGGCGCGGCAAAGGTGCGCTCCATCCCCGAAATTTCCTGCAACCACGTCGACGCGACGCTTATGCATGAAGCCGCCATCGGCAAGATCGCAGGCGAGCAGCTGCTGAAGCTCGAAACGCTCGGCCTGACGCCGGAGGAGGCAGAGGAGAAAATTCTCGAGGGCTTCCTGCGTTGACCTGCTTCGGTAAAATCCACAACAAATCTTCGTTAAATCTGTGCAAATTGTCTTGCCTTTCCAGATCTTATCCCATATACTGAGCCTGTAAGCGAATGAAAAGAGATACCCCGCCGCAGGAGCGGGAGGAGAGGAGTCAAAGAGATGAATCTGGAAGAATTACGCGCCCGGAAGGGCTTTATCTGCGACATGGACGGCGTGATCTATCTCGGCAACCAGCTGCTGCCGGGCGTGCGGGAATTTGTAAGCTGGCTGAACGAAAACGACAAGCAGTTTCTGTTCCTGACGAACTCGTCCGAGCGTTCGCCCAAGGAGCTGCGGCAGAAGCTGCTGCGCATGGGACTGGATATCGGCGAGGAGCATTTCTACACCAGTGCGCTTGCGACCGCCGCGTTTCTCAAAAAGCAGGCGCCGGGCTGCACCGCGTTCGTGATCGGCGCGCCGGGACTTCTGAACGCGCTGTATGACGTGGGCGTCACGATGAACGACGTGGACCCGGATTATGTGATCGTCGGCGAGACGGCAAGCTATAATTACGAGGTCATCACCAAGGCTGTCCGGCTGGTTCTGAACGGTGCGCGGCTGATCGCGACAAATTCCGACCTCACGGGGCCAACGGAATTCGGCATTGCGCCCGCCTGCCGGTCGCTCGTCGCGCCGATCGAGCTGGCGACGGGCCGGAAGGCCTATTTTATGGGCAAGCCGAACCCGCTCATGATGCGCACGGGCCTGCATCTGCTGGGTGTCCACTCCGAAGAGGCCGCCATGGTCGGCGACCGGATGGACACCGACGTCATCGCGGGCATGGAATCCGGCCTTGCTACCGTCCTCGTCCTCTCCGGCTGCACGAGCCGCACCGACGTAAACGGCTATCCCTACCGCCCGACCTACATTCTGAACGGCGTGGGAGAGATCGTAACGGGATAAAAATGACTGCGCCCCGGTTTTCCAAACGGAAAACCGGGGCGTTTTGCCTGCTCTGCGGTGCACTGGCGCGGGAGCACCCAACGGCTTCCCCTCCGGGGAAGCTGGCTGCGGAGCGAAGCGGAGCAGACTGATGAGGGTGAGCAGCACTTGCACTTTATTTTGCAGTTTCTCAAAATCGCAGCTGCTCCCCAGCCCTCATCCGGCCCTTCGGGCCGCCTTCCCCGGCGGGGAAGGCTTTGGTTTGTACGATCTTTGTACGGCTGTTACAGCTTTTCCAGCACTGCGGCCGGGACGGGGCAGTCGTCTGTGGTCAGGCCGGTCTGGAAGTCGAACTGGGCCGAGATCGACACCTGCGTGTCGACGACACCGACCTGTACGCTGCCGCCGGTCGTGACGCGCAGGGCTGTGATCGCGCCGTCCTGCACGTCCAGCTCCAGCGTGCCGGGCAGGTACTGCACGTCCAGCTTCTCCGCCTCCGGCGCGATGGCGCAGGCGGCCTGCTTTGTCTGCTCGGCGCTGAGGCTGAGCGTATAGTGCCAGCCGGTCTCCGTCTGCTCGCTTGCGGCGCTGTCCTCCAGACAGGCGCGGTAGGCCAGATCGATCAGATCCGCGCACTTGACCAGCGCCTGCTCACTCACGGCGGGAGAACCGTCCTTCGAAAGGACCGTTTCGCCGGAGAAATACAGCTCCAGCGCGCCCGTGCGGATGCAGCTGACGGTCTTGCCGTCCTTTACAGTCCGGGTGTAATCCAGCGACGTATCGAAGATCACGGGGCCGCAGTTGGCGCTGAGCTGGACGCGGGCGGCAAGCGGGTCGCGCCTGCCAAGCTCGGAGGCGGCAGACAGCACGCGCAGCAGATCCTCCGTCAGCTCCAGCTTGCCCTGATAGCCGCCGTTCGTGATCGCATCCGTGACCGCCGTGGGGACGGTGTGCGCCGTCTGCGCGTCCTGCTGGACGGTAAGCTCGGCCCAGACGGTCATCGGCTGTGTCTGGCCGCTGTCGTCTTCCGCTTCACAGCTGCCGGAGGCTTCGATGGAGCGGATCTCCCCGTCTTCAACGTGCATACACAGGTCGATACTCTCGACGGCGCTGAGCGAATCCGCAATCATCGGCGTCAGCAGCGAAAGCGCCTGCTCCGCATCCTTACCGTAGGCGGTCACGGAATAGACCTCTTCACCACTTTCACGGGCGTAGGTCACATCGGTCGCGTTGTAGAGTTCCAGCAGATGCTCGCCGAGCGTGGAATAGTCCGGGAACAGGCCGCTCGTGCGGTAGGCGCTGCCGTTTTCGAGGTAGATCGCGCCGTCATAATAATACAGCTGCACGCCGTTATCCTCGATGCAGAGGATGGTGTTCCCACCGGCCTGCGTGCGGAACAGGCGCACGTCCGTTCGCAGCGTCTCGTCGCCAAGCTCCATCTGCACGGACGCGGTCATGTCCAGCTCCTTCCTGCCGGAGAGGTTTTTCAGCAGCAGAAGCGCATCCACGCTGCTCTTGAGACTGGCCCGGTAGATGAGGATCCCGGCGGCGATCAAAATCACGGCCACAAGCGCGATGATCCACCAGACGCGGCGCTTTTTCTTCTTTTTCTGCAGCTGCTCCGGTGAGACGGGCGCTTCCTGCGCGTCCGGGTCGATGACGCCGATGACGGCGTCGTTGGCGTTCTGCTCGTCCTGCATGGCCTTGCGCAGCGCCTGCATCTGGCGGCGGCGCTTTTTGCCGGTCTTATGGATCAGATGAATGATCAGCAGCACCAGCAGAGCCGCAAGCCCGGCCAGCACGATCCACACCCACCAGACGGGGAACGTGGACAGCGCCGCAAGCTGCACGGTCTGGCCGGAGGCCTCGAAGGACAGATAGCTGCCGATCTCGGTCGTGGGCACCTTCTGCCAGACGCCGTTTTCGTTTTCCAGATAGATATCCAGCTTGCCGGACTGCCCATCGGGCGCGCGGAAGCGGATGGTGTGCGTGTCCGCGCCGTCGTCCGGCAGGCGGAGCTGCCACTGCTCGACGACGGAGCGCGCCACGTGCGCGGCGGGCGCATGGCCGTCTGCGATATTCTCGCAGTATTTCCGGATGGCCTCCGGGATGCTGGCAGAGATCTCGCCGAAAGCGGCGGGCGTGATGGCCTGCGGCTGCGCCTGCAGGCGGTCGGCGCTCGTATACGCGCCCTCGGCCAGGAAGACGGGCCTGCCGTCGGCACGCTGCGCATCGCTCGGGAGCGCGTCGATGCTGGCGTGGTACTGCGCGGTCACGGTGGTGTCAAACTGAATATTTTCAAGCGTCTGCACGTCCCACTCGCCGTACTGTCCGTCGACGGCGGGGATGTCCGGGTACACGCTGTCCGGCAGGGACTCGCCGTAATTTACTTCTACGGTCTTGAGCACCTCCTCGCCAGCGACGAACTGCACAGTGAAGGTGCGGAACGCGTCGGGAAGGTCTTCGTTTTCCAGCAGCGTTTCATACGCGACCGGCTCCGCCTGTCCGGCAACGCTTGCGCCGTCAAGTCCGGCCAGCGTATCGGAGACAAAAACGTTATCCGCAAACGCGCCCGCGCCGCTGCCGCTGATCGCGCCCGCATACTGGGAATACCCGGTGATGGACACGAGCGACACGCAGCCGGAGACGGTGCTGCCGCTGCCGGTCACGCTATCCGTCACACCCGTGCCGGTGATGCCGCCGACATAACGTCCGCCGGAAAGCGCACACTTGGCCCAGCAGTTTTCAATCGCCGCGCTGCAAATGCCCGCGACGCCGCCGGCATAATCGCCGCTCTGGCTCTCCACGCTGCCGTAGGCCTCGCAGCCGTCGATCAGGCCGAGATCCATCCGGCCGCAGATCGCCGCCGCGCAGTCCTTTTTGGCTGTGACTGCACCGCTGGAAACGCAGCGCTGCAAAACGGCGCGCAGCTCATACTGCTTGCGCTCGGTCGTGGACAGGCTCTTGCTGACATCGCTTTCGGGGTCGGCGCCAGCCTCCATGCCCATCGCGCCCGCGATGCCGCCGACGTTGCGGTCGGCCTGCACCGCGCCGGTATTTTCGCAGCCGCGCAGAGCGCCCATGGTGATGCTGTCGGGATCTGTCTGCGAGCCGTCGGTTACAAGATCGCGGTTTTCCAGACTGTCCATAGCGTCAAAGACGGTCGTACTGATCTCGTCCAGCTTGTCGCTGACGGCCTGCACGTCTTTTTGCAGCGTCTCGGACAGATTCGCCGCCTGTGAGCCGATGGCGCGCATCTGTGCGCCCATGCCGCTCAGCGCGCTTGCCAGTTCCGGCATGGAAGCGTCTGCATTCATCTGCAGCGACGCGCTGAGCGCGCCGGAGCCGTCCGTGCCGCCGGAGATTGAAATGTCAGACGGGTCAACGAATCCGCCCACGCCCGCGCCGATCCCGGCGTCCTTGTGGCCTTCAATTTCCAGCGGGTGCGTATCGACGCTGACGCCGCCGTCCGCTCCCGCACCAATGACGGCGCCAATGCCTGCCGACGCGTCCCCGACGGTGAGGTCTGCCCCGCCGCTCACACCGCCATTTGCCAGCGCACCCGCATCGATAGTTGCGGTCGCGCGGAGATTATTGGCTGCATTCGAGGCGCTGTCGAGATACGTTCCCATTCCGGCCAGCTGGGAGCCGAGGTCGCTTGCCGCACCGCCTGCGTCAGCGGTTGCCTGATCGGTGAGCGTTTTCAATTCCTTCAACTGGTTCTGCAGCTGCTGCTTTGTGCTCTCGGAGACGGTCACGGCGACATACGGCTCGACCTGACCGGCGATGCCGCCGACGTCCTTGCGGCCGTAGATTGTGCCAGAGTTCGTATTATTGAGCAGATACCCGCTCGTCACGCCCGCAATGCCGCCGACATTGTAGCCGACATGCTCATAGCCAACCGTGCCGGTATTTTCGCAGACTGCGATCAGGCCGGTGTTCCGGCCCGCAATGCCGCCGGTGGCGGTCGTGGTGAGGAAGGTCTGCGTGGTGGCAAGATTGGCAAGATCAAGCGTGGTGTCGATCTGAATGTCGCTGAGGCTCAGCGCAGAGTCGATGTTGTCAATATTGACGCTGCCTGTATTCGTGCAGTGCCGGATGGTGCCCGCATTCTGGCCCGCGATGCCGCCCGTGGCGGTCGTGCCCTGCACCTTGCCCTCGAACGAGCAGCTGACGATCTGCCCGGAGGCCTGATTGCGGCCCGCAATGCCGCCGATCTGCGTGTCGCCCTGCACCATGCCGGTGAATGTGCAGCAGACGATCTTGCCGTAGTTCTCACCCGCGATGCCGCCGCAGGCGATCTTATCGCCGCCCGCAGCTACAGAGCCCGCAACATTCAGGTTTGCCACGCGTCCGCCGGGCAGGATCGTGCCGAACAGCCCGGCGGGGCTGGCATTTTCCGTGAGATTGAAATCAGAGATGGTATGTCCGCGTCCTTCAAACGTGCCGCCGAAGGAGGCTGCAGGCGTAAAGTCCACGCCGGAAAGCGAAATATCCACGCGCAGGATGAAGGTTTTTCCCTGCGACCAGGTATCGAGCGAACAGCTTTTCGCGAACGCGGCAAACTCTTCAGCAGAGTCCAGATAGACGGTCTGCATACTGCCGGATGCCGCGGCTGCCGGGAGAACGGTCAGGCAAAGCGCCAGCACCAGCAGCACCGCACCCACGCGGGCCCGAAGCGTTCTGTTATTCATGCGCGTCATCCTCCTTTTCCGTCTGCGCCTGCGGCGCGTCCGCGGTTTCCGGCTCTGCCGTGCCGGAGAGCAGGCTGATATTGACGTCCCCCTCCACGACCGCGTGTACAATGCCGCTGATCTGGCCGTGAATTTCTCCGCGCACCATACCATCGATGCGCACGCGTCCCGAAGACTGATGCGAAGAGACAGCAGAGGGCATATCGAACGCAGTCTTATCAATGACCTTCTCACCCAGAAGCAGGATCTGCGGCAGAATGAACATGACGATGATGATCGTGAGGATCGTGCCGCGTCCAAGGCTGTCGCCGATACCGGCGATAGCGGCGTTGGAGGTCATCTGTCCAATGAGGATACCGGCGATGGCCATCATGAGGCCCGAGGTGATGATCGTCGGGAAGGACAGGTTCATCGTTTCGATGATCGCATCCTTCTTGGGCATTTTGTCCTTGAACTCCATGAATCGGCTGGTCGTGACGATGGCGTAGTCGATGTTCGCGCCCATCTGGATGGACGAGACGACCAGATAGCTCAGGAAGAACAGGGGGCTATTGGTGATGGTCGGGATGCCGTAGTTGATCCAGATGCTGCCCTGAATGACCACGATCAGCAGCACCGGGATACCGGCTGATTTGAACGTGAACAGCAGCACGACCAGAACGATCAGGATGGACAGCACCGACACGACGACGTTGTCGCGCGAGAACGAGGTCTTGAAGTCCTGCTCGGACGAGGAATCGCCCACGACGTATACCTCGCCGTCCGGATAGTATTTGTGCGCGACGACGCGCATCTGGTCGAGGAAGTCATACGTCTCGTCGCCGCCCACGGGCAGGTTCAGATAGACGAGCATACGGGTATAATCGTCGGACTGCAGCTGCTTGCGGGCGTTGGTGATCTGCGAATAGGCGCTTTCCAGCGTCTCGGTCATATCGGCGTCGAGCGTGACGTAGCCGTCCTGCATCTCGCCGTAGAGAAAGGTAAACATATCGATGAGCGGCACGGAGTAATTGGGAAGACCGCCGATGATCTTGCCGTAATTGCCGCCGTCGGCGGCATAGGCCGCGTAGAGAAGCTCCGCGACCTCATAGTCGAGGTCGGTCAGTTCGGAAAACTGCCGCGGCGTCAGCGCGTCGGTCAGCATATAGCCGCCCATGGCCTCGACGTTGGAAAGGCCCAGCGTGGAATCGACCTCGTCGTATGTCCCAAGTTCGTCCAGCAGCTTCTTTTCCGCCGCATAATCCCCTGCCGGGACCACGACGGCAACCATATTCGTCGAGCCGAACGTCTCGTCCATCAGATCGTCCGCGATCTGCTGCTCCGAGCGCTTGGTCGTCTCCAGATAGCTGAAGCCGTAGACATACGGGCAGTTATTCGCAAGGAGCATGGCGACGATGATGACCGCCAGAAAAATCGGCGGAATGATCTTCTTTGTCGCATAGGCAAACCTGCCGACGAACGGAATTTTGGGAACGAAATTCTTGTGCCGCGTTGCGTCAATTTTTTTGCCGAAGAGCACCAGAAGGCCCGGCATGAGGAAGAACACCGCGAACAGCGAGAAGAAAATGGACTTGATCAGGCAGATGCCGAGGTCAAAGCCCAGACGGAACTCCATAAAGAGCATCGCGACCAGGCCGCCGATCGTCGTCAGGCTGCTGCCGCAGATCTCCGGCACAGCCTTGCTCAGAGCGACAATGACGGCCTCGCGGGTGGGAAGCTTTTCGTGCTCTTCTTTATAGCGGTTGCAGAAAATGATCGCGTAATCCACAGACAGGGCCAATTGCAGCACGATGGTAACGGAGTTTGACACGAACGAGATCGTGCCGAGCAGGAAATTCGTGCCCATGTTCAAAAGCGCCGCCGCAATGAACGTGATGAGCAGCACCGGAACCTCCGCATAGGTCTGCGAGGTCAGGATCAGCACGGACACGACGACGATTGCCACGATGATGACGATCACGCCGATCTCCTGCGCCAGCGTCTTGGACGCGGTATCGCCGAAGGTCGCCGAGACGTACATGTCATAGCCGGAAAGCTCATCCTCGACCCGGTTCATGACCGTCTCGCACATCTCGTCCGTCTCGGAATAGTCGAAGGTAATGTTGTAGAGCGCGGAGGCGTTGGAATAGTGCTCCTTCGTGTCGTCAAACGTAACGCTCTGCACGCCGTCGACCGCTTCCAGCCGCTCGGATACGGCCTGCGCCTCGTCATAGGTCACGTTGACAAGCATGACCTTTGCCGTGCCGAAGGTGATGAATTCATCCTCCATCAGATGCAGGCCCCTGTATGTCTCCGAATCCTTCGGCAGATATGCCGAAAGCTGGTTCTCCACCTGCACCCAGTTCCGTGAAAACACGGAAAACACCAGCCCGATGGCGACGATCAGAAAAATCAGATTCCGCTTGTCAACAATAAAGCTGGCAAGCTTATACATGAAGCCCTCTTCGTTGTTTTTCGGTTCCCGACTCATGATTCACACTCCCGTATTTGGATTCTCCTGAAAATTTAATCCAGTTTAGCACAAAACAGCCGGATCTGGCAATAGGCAAGCAGGAAAAGATGTGTAAAAACCGCACGCACCGGAGCCGCGCAAAAATCCCCCGGCGGCTGCCGGGGGAATCGCTTCTTTTATTTTGCCGTGCCGAGATACGCGGCCTTGACCTCCTCGTTGGCGGCCAGCTCTTCGCCGGGGCCCTGCATGAGGATGGAGCCGGTCTGCATGACGTAGGCCCAGTCCGCGATTTTGAGCGCCATGTTCGCGTTCTGCTCGATGAGAAGTACCGTGATGCCCTGGCGGTTGATCTCGCGGATGATCTCGAAAATGCCCCGGACGACGATGGGTGCAAGGCCCAGAGACGGCTCGTCCATCATGATGAGCTTCGGTTTTGCCATGAGCGCGCGGCCCACGGCCAGCATCTGCTGCTCGCCGCCCGAGAGCGTCCCGGCCTGCTGCCACGCACGCTCCTTCAAACGCGGGAAGAGGTCGTAGACCCGGGCCAGATCGTCCGCCAGCGGGTCCTTGCGCAGATATGCGCCGATGCGCAGATTTTCTGCAACAGTCAGGTTCTCGAACACGCGGCGGCCCTCCGGCACGAGCGTAACGCCGCTCGAAACGATCTGGTCGGTCGATTTTCCGACCAGATTCGCGTCGTTCAGGAGAATTTCACCCGATTTCGGCCTGACCAGTCCGGCGACTGCCTTCAGCGTGGTCGATTTGCCCGCGCCGTTCGAGCCGATGAGGGTGACGATCTTGCCCTCCTCGACCTTCAGGTCGATGCCCTTGACGGCCTCAATGCCGCCGTAGGAGACGACCAGATTCTTGATTTCCAGAATATTACGCATCCTCGTCCACCCCCAGATACGCGTCAATGACGCGCGGATCGTTTTGGATCTCCGCCGGAACGCCCGCCGCGATCTGCTTGCCGAAGTCGATGACATAGATGCGGTCGGAGATGTCCATGACAAGATTCATGTGATGCTCGATGAGGAAGATGGTCAGGCCGAACCGGTCGCGGATGCTGCGGATGAAAGCGGTCAGCTCAAGCGTCTCCTGCGGGTTCATGCCAGCCGCAGGCTCGTCGAGCAGCAGCAGCTTCGGACTGGTCGCCAGCGCGCGGGCAATTTCAAGCCTGCGCTGCTTGCCATACGGCAGAGCCGTCGCCAGCTCGTCCTTCACATCGTCAAGGCCGACGATTTTCAGCAGCTCCAGCGCCTTTTCGCGCTGCGCAGCCTCCTCCTTATGGTTGGCGCGGAACGTGGCGGAAAAAACATTGGACGTGCGGCGCACGTGCATGGCCGTCAGGACGTTTTCAAAAACGGTCATGGACTTGAACAGACGAATGTTCTGGAACGTGCGCGCGATGCCGCGCTTTGTGATCTTGTCGGGCGTGTAGGAGACGGTCGGCAGGGACAGATACCGCTCCGACTCCGCTCCCGCATAGCTCTTTTTCATCTTGCCGCGCGGATGGTTGCAGACGATGGGTTCGCCCATGAAGTCCACACGGCCGTTGGTCGGCTCGTAAACGCCGGTGATGCAGTTGAAGGCCGTGGTCTTGCCGGCGCCGTTCGGGCCGATGAGGGCGACGATCTCGCCGGGATAGATATCCATGGACAGGTCGTTGACGGCGACGACGCCGCCAAACTGCATCGTGATATGCTCCACATGAAGGACGGGTGTGCTCATGCCTGTTTTCCTCCCTTCGCGGATTCTTTCCGCAGCCTGTCGGCAAGCCCGGCCAGCGAAAGCTCACGGGTGCCCATGATGCCCTTGCGGAAGAAGAGCACCACGATCATGATGATGACCGAGAACACGACCATCCGGAAGCCCGTGCGCAGCAGCGGGACCTTGAACGCGCCGATATACGTCTCGTTGTCCAAAAACCGCAGCCACCACTCCGAGCACGCGATGAACAGGAACGAGCCGATGCAGCTGCCGGAGATGGAGCCGATGCCGCCGATGACGACGATAAGCAAAATCTCATACGTCATGGCGGATTTGAATGTATTGGCCTGCACCGTGGTCTGATACATGGCCAGCAGCGCGCCGGATATCCCGGCAAAGAACGAGGAAATGGTAAACGCCATGCGTTTATGGTGGGCAAGGTTGATGCCCATGGCCTCGGCGGCGATCTCATCGTCGCGGATGGCCTTGAACGCGCGGCCATAGGTCGAGTTGATAAGCAGCACGACAACGGCGATGCAGATGCCGACGATCACGAACGGCATGAACGTATCCGTAAAATACGGGAAGCCGCGCAGGAGCTGCGAGCCGTTGGTGACAGGCGCGAACGCCTCCAGCTGGACAAGGGCGCGGATAATTTCGGCAAAGCCGAGCGTCGCGATGGCCAGATAGTCGCTCTTGAGCTTCAGAACAGGCAGGCCGATGAGATACGCCAGCACCGCCGCCAGCAGTCCCGCCAGCAGCAGCGAAATGAACACGCCGAGGACCGTGCCTGCCGTATTGCCGAGCGCACCTTGCAGCGTCTCGGTCAGGGAGAAGTTGAGCAGCGGGTCATAATACTGATACACGGTCGAGCGGATGCCGCTTGAAATGTTGATGGCGGCAAACGCATATGCGCCGACGAGCATAAAGCCCGCCTGTCCGAGCGAGAACAGGCCCGTAAAGCCGTTCAGAAGGTTCATGGATACCGCCACGAGGGAGTAAATTGCGCCCTTGCGCAGGACGGTCGTGAGCATGATGGGCACGCCCGGAATGCGGTCGAGCAGGAACGCCAGCAGATAGACGAGCGCAAGGCCCGCAATGGTCAGGATCGTCTGTAAGGAGAGGCCCTTTTTCTTTTCCATATGCTCCACCTCAGACTTTCTCGGTCAGCTTCTCACCGAACAGGCCCGTCGGCTTGACGACGAGGATGACGATGAGCAGCGCAAACGTGAACGCATCGGAGAACGCCGTCAGCTTCATGCCCTTGAGGAGGTTCTCGCAGATGCCGATGATGAACGCGCCGATGACCGCGCCGGGGATCGACCCGATGCCGCCAAAGACGGCGGCGACGAACGCCTTCAGGCCCGGCATGGCGCCGGAGGCCGGGGCGATGGTCGTATAATTCGAGAAATACAGGAACGAGGCCACGGCGGCCAGCGCGGAACCGATGATGAACGTAAAGGAAATGACGGAGTTGATCTTGATGCCCATCAGCTGCGCCGTCTCAAAATCCTTGGACGCGGCGCGCATGGCCATACCGACCTTCGTGCGTTTGATAAGGATCACGAGCACCACGACCAGCGCCAGCGTCAGGATCGGGGTAATGACGGTCACGCGCTTAGTGGACGCGCCGAGGATCGTGATGGTGTCGGAGATCCACGGCAGCTCGGGATACTGCTTCGGGACGCCGCCGGTGACGTAATACGCGAGGTTCTGCAGCAGATAGCTCACGCCGATGGCGGAGATCATGACGGACATACGCGGGGCCTGCCGCAGCGGCTTATACGCACAGCGCTCCACCGCGAAGCCGAGCGCGACCGTCAGAATCACGACGACGGGCAGCGCAAAATACAGCGGCATCGTCGCCGAAAGATAGACCATGATGAGACCGGCGACCATGAAGATATCGCCGTGCGCAAAGTTGATAAGGCGCAGAATGCCGTAGACCATCGTATAGCCGACGGCGATCAGCGCATATTGGCCGCCGGCCGAAATGCCCGACAGGACATAGGGCAGCCATTGCTTGAGAACACCCATGGGGAACCTCCTGATTTTTGTTTATCGCCATGTCCAAACCGCGAACCGCTCACCGAAATGAGCCGGCTTGGACGCGGCGATAAAAGAATGGTTCCATCCGGCAGCGGGTTCGAACGCTGCCGGATGAAAATGCGTACCGGCCGGAGGGATTTCCTCCGGCCGGAAACCATTGTGGTCAGTATTGCGGGACAAATGCTCAGGCGGCAGTCTGAACCTTGTAGAACTGGAAGCCGCCGTCGATGGCCTGCTTGATGTAGGCGGTGCTCTTGACAGCGTCGCCGTTGGCGTCGAAGCTCAGCGCGCCGGTAACGGCATCGATGGACAGACCGGCCAGCGCGTCGCGGATGGCGGTGCCGTCGGTGGACTGGGCCTTTTCGATGGCCGCGACCGCAGCCATATATGCGTCATAGCCGAGGGCGGAGACTGCCGCGACAACGTCGTTGCCGCCGTTGTTGGTGAGGTTCTGGGCATTGCCGTTCAGCCACGCCTTATAGCCGGAGACGAATTCCTTAGCAAGACCGGACTCGTCGTTCTCGTCAAAGAATGTGGAGACGAAGACCTGCATGTCGGTGCCGTTCTGCGCGTCGGAGATCGCGGAGTTCTCCCACGTGTCGCCGCCGAGGATGGGGAGGCTGACGCCGAGTGCAGAGGCCTGCTCGATGATCTGCGGGGCATAGGCGATGGCGGACGGCGCGAAGATGACGTCTGCGCCGCCGGAGACGGCGTTATTGAGGTACGCGGAGAAGTCCGCCGTGCCCTCGACAAACGTCTCATCGGCTACGATCTCGCCGCCGGCCTCTTCAAAGGCCTTTACAAAGTTCTTGGCCAGGCCGACGGTGTAGTCGTCGCCGAGCATCGACAGGACGTAGGCCTTCTTGGCGCCGAACTCTTCCATGGCGAACGAGGCCATGACGGAGCCCTGGAACGGATCGAGGAAGCAGACGCGGAAATAATAATCGTTGCCGGCGGTGACGGCCGCGTTCGTGCAGGAGCAGCCGATGGCTGGGATCTTGGCGTTTGCGAAGTAGGTGCCGGCGGCGATGGAGACGCCGGAGCCGTAGGAGCCGAGGACGACGGAGACCTTGTCGGCGACCAGCTGCTGGGCAGCGGAGACGGCCTTGTCGGTCGAGGACTGGTTGTCCTGAATGTCGAGCTCGATCTTGTATTCTTCGCCGTTGATGGTGACGGTCGGCTTGACGGAGTTGGCGTACTGGATGCCCAGAACCTCCTGCTTGCCGCCCGCGCCGTTGTCGCCGGACTGCGGCTCAAACACGCCGATCTTGATGACCTTGGAGCCGCCGCTGGACGCGCAGCCTGCGAACAGGCACATGACCATAACGGCAGCCAGAAGCAGAGCGATGATCTTTTTCATAGAATATTTCCTCCTTCTGTCCATGTACAATAGACAAGTGTTCATGAACTTATAGTCGCCATTATAGCGAAGTGAAGTGTAAAAAGCAAGCCCTAATTGCTTGTTTTTTGAAAAAAATTCACGCTGCGCGGACAATTGTCTTCGTCGCTCTGCACAAAAAACGGATAAGCAGCGACAAAAAGGAAACAAAACGGATCACTTGACAGCTCCGCTATAATAAAAGTGAAGTGAGCTTGAAGGGAATATTATCATGACAGATCTGAAAAAACGGCTTTTTGCCGGACTGCTGGCGCTGGTTCTGCTGTGCGCGCCGCTCTCCGGCTGCGCGGCGCGGGAGGCAGAGCGCTATGACGTGCTCGCGTCCACCGCACCGGTCCGCGCCATGACGGCGGCGCTGCTGGAGGGCACGGGACTGACCTGCGGGCTGGTCGTGACGGAAAGCGTTTCGTGCCTGCACGACTATACGCTGACCGTCGCGCAGATGGAAAAGATCGGGCAGGCCGACGTAGTCGTTCTGAACGGCCTCGGGCTGGAGGAGTTTATGGAAGACGCGCTCCGCACGGCGAAGCGCACCATTACGGCATCAACCGGCGTTGACACCCTCCCCGGCGAGGACGGCGAGGACCCGCATATCTGGCTCGACCCCGCGAACTGTATTTTAATGTGCAAAAATATCGCCGCCGGGCTTGCGGAATTCTATCCGGACAAACAGCCCCTGATCGAGCAGAACCTGTCCGCCGTCACGGCGGAGTATGAGGCTGCACAGACCTATGGCGAAGAGACGCTGAAGGCCCTTTCCTGCCGGGAGCTTGTGACGTTCCACGACGGCTTTTCCTATTTCGCCCGCGCGTTCGGCCTTGAGGTTGCCGCCGCAATGGAAATTGAGGAGGGCAGCGAACCGTCCGCAAAGGAGATCGAGTCCGTCATCCGGCTGGTAGAGACTGAAGCCATCCCCGCCGTCTTCTGCGAGGAAAACGGCGAACGGCAGACGGCTGAGACTGTCGCGAGGCAGACCGGAACCGGCCTGTTTGCGCTTACAATGGGAATGGACGGCGGCGAGGCAGGCTGCACGGACGCGATCTATCACAACATTGACACCATCCGGGAGGCGCTTTCATGATCCCACATCTGCACCCGCACGCAGGCGACTGTGAACACGCCTGCTGTCTGAAAATCGAGCATCTGTCCGTCCATATCGGCGGCGAGACAATTCTGGATAACATCGACCTGCATATGCACTGCGGCCAGATGGTCGCGCTGATCGGTCCGAACGGCGCGGGTAAGTCCACGCTCATCCGCGCCATTCTGGGCCAGCGGGAATATGAAGGGAAGATCACCTTCCACGAGGCCAGCGGCAAGGAGGCGAAGCTGCGCATCGGCTATGTGCCGCAGAGCCCGGCCTTTGACCGCGGCGACCCCGTGAGCGTGATGGACCTTTTCACCTGCTGCATCTTCAAGCGCCCCGCGTTCCTGCGCCCGACAAAAGCCATGCGGGAAAAGGTGCTGGCGTGCCTTGCGAACGTGCACGGCGAAGCGCTCATCGACAAGCGCATCGGCACACTTTCGGGCGGCGAGCTGCAGCGCGTGCTGCTGGCGCTGGCGCTTGAGCCCATGCCGAATATTCTCATACTCGACGAGCCGCTCTCCGGCGTGGATGTCGAGGGCATGAGCCTGCTCATGGATATGCTCGACGAGATCCGCAAAAAATTTGACCTGTCGATCCTCATGACGACGCACGACTTTACCATGCTGGAGCAGTACTGCGACCAGGTCGTGCTGCTGCAGGGAAAGATCCTCCGGCGCGGGACGCCGCTGGACGTGCTGAACTCGGAGGAATTCGCGCAGGCATTCCACATGGGAGGAGGCGCACAGGCATGAGCGTCTGGTACGCGTTTTTGAACGCACTCGGCATCCGGATGTTTGAAATGGACTTCATGAAGAACGCGCTGCTGGCCGTTTTGCTGCTGGGGCCGCTGTTCGGCCTGCTGTCCACGATGATCGTGACGGGAAAAATGAGCTTTTTCTCCGACGCGCTGGGCCATTCCGGCTTTACGGGCATCGCCATCGGTGTGCTCTGCGGCGCGGTGCAGCCGATCTATTTCGCGGTCGGGCTGTCGGTTCTGTTCGCGCTGCTGTTTTCCTTCGTCCGCAGCCGGACGAGCCAGTCGGCGGACACCATCATCGGCGTCTTTTCCTCCACCGCCGTCGCGCTTGGCATTTTCATCGTGACGCTCGGCGGGCGGAGCTTTACGAAATTCAACCGGTATCTCATCGGCGATATCCTCTCCGTCTCCCCGCAGGAGATCGGCCTGCTGGCGCTGGTGCTGCTGGCGGTCGTGCTGCTGTGGGTGTTCGGGTCGAACCGTCTGGTGCTGACGGCGGTGCATCCGCAGCTGGCCTCCTCGCGCGGCGTGGCGACGAAGCGCAATGAAACGCTCTTTACCGTCGCCATCGCTATCGTCGTAACGCTGGCCATGAGCTGGGTGGGCCTGATGGTCATCAATTCCCTGCTCGTCCTGCCGGCGGCAGCCTCGCGCAATCTGGCGCGGAACCTGCGGCAGTACCATCTGCTGTCCGTCCTGTCCGCGCTTGTGTGCGGGCTTTTGGGCCTGTGCGCGGCATATTGGCTCGGCTGCTCGGCGGGTGCGACGATCGCGCTGCTGCTGGCGGTGTATTTCGCCGTGTCCTTCGCCCTGCGAAACCGCGCTGCCTGAGAAAACGGCAGCAAAAATTATAAAGCGTTCACTGTACAGAATAAAAAGAGGATTTCCCTATGAAGATTGCAGACATCCACGCACATATTTTCCCAGAAAAGCTGGCCGAAAAGGCATCGCATTCCATCGGCAGCTTCTACGGCGTTTCCATCGAGCGGGAGGCCGATATGCCGCGCCTGTGCGCGGAGGATAAGCTTGCGGGCATCACCCGCTGCGTCGTCTCCAACTCCGCAACGAATGCCAGTCAGGTCCAAAACGCCAACACATTTCTGGCCGAGGCCGTCCGCGGACACGACGGCTATCTCGCCTTCGGCACGATCTATCCTGGCATGGACGGATTTGAGGAGGAGCTTGACCGTATGCTGGAGCTCGGCCTGCGCGGGATCAAGATCCACCCGGATTTTCAGAAGCTCGCCATCGACGACGAACGCGGCATCGAAACCTATAAGGCCATCGCCCGGCGTGATCTTCCGGTGCTGTTTCATATGGGCGACGACCGGTACGATTTCTCTTCCCCGGAACGGCTGACAAATCTGCTGCGGCGCGTGCCGGAGCTGCGGGCCGTGGCCGCGCACTTCGGCGGCTGGCGCAGCTGGCCCCGGTCGCTGGCGCATTTACAACCGGAAAGCGTTCTGTATGACACATCCTCCACGCTCGGCATAATCGACCGGGAGCTTGTTCTGCGCTTCATTGACAAAATCGGCCCCGACCGGCTGATTTTCGGCACGGACTTCCCCATGTGGAGCCCGAAGGAGGAGCTGGAGCGGTTTCTTTCCCTCGGTCTGGACGAGGCCGAGCAGCAGAAGATCCTGTACGGAAATTTCATGAACCTGCTGCATTTAAAGGACGGGGCATAGACCGGCCGGCACGCAGCAGTTCGATCAGCTAAAAAACTTACAGCAGCCCCGGATACTGAAGTATCCGGGGCTGCTCAGTCACTCTGCCGTATTTAAACCTTTGCCAGACGGTATGTGCTCTGCAGCATGAACAGGCTGTACAGGAGCATGACGGCGAAGACGGCGTAGGCCGGTGCATAGCCGCCCGCAAGGTCGGCGATCGCGCCGGGCAGGAAGGACAGCACAATGCTGCCGAGGCCGTAAGCCCCCTGAAACAGCCGGAGCGTCTTCTCATAGCGCTCCGGCGTGCTCAGATCGCCCGCCCAGATCGAAACGCCAACGGTAATGAGCGACCCGCCGAAACCCAGAAAGACCGCAGAGGCCAGCATCAGCGCCTCACTTTTCAGCGGCGCCAGCACGCACAGCGTGCAGCCGAGGATAAAGCTGCCGAACAGCAGATAATTTGCCCGGTAGCTGCCCAGCTTGTCGCACAGCGCGCCGCAGACGCACTTGCCTGCCATCAGCGCCAGTCCGCACAGCGAGAACGCCGCCGCGGTGCGCATGGCGTCCATGCCCTCTGACATATAAAGCGTCATCAGATGGGTAAAGCCGGTCGCACCGATGCCGCTGACCAGCAAAACGGCCAGCAGAAGCAGCGTCCAGCGCAGCCGGGACGGGTGCAGGCCGTGCAGCGCACGCTCCTGCGTGCTCTCCGGGGCGGCCTTGCCCCATGGCTCAAGGCCGAGCGCGGCGGGGTCGCTGCGAATGAGGAAAAAGACGAGCACAGCCGCTGCCGCGCAGAACGCGGCTGTCCACAAAAACGCGCGGTCTACGCCGCCGGCCTCCGCAATGGCGGTGAACAGCGGGGAAAACACGACGGTCGCCAGTCCGGTTCCGGCGGAGCAGATCCCGATGGCCAGCCCGGAATGCGCCCGGAACCAGCGGCGCATCAGGATCGACGCCGGTACCATCGAGCCGAGCGCATAGCTGACGCCCGCGACGGCTCCGGCAAAATAATAGGCCGCGAGGCTTTTTGCTGCGGCAAACAGCAGGAAGCTGACGCAGGCCAGCATCGCCGCCAGCGCGCAGCCGGTGCGATAGCCGAGCCTCCGGTAATACCGGCCGATGGCGAACGTGCCGAGCAGATACGCCGCCGAGCGGATCGTCGTAATGAGCGAGGTCTGCGTGTTGGTAAAGCCGTTCTGTGCCAGGACGTACGGCTGCGCCGCCGAAAAGACGTTGAAGGCCAGCCCGCACGTCACAAACAGCATCAGCGTACATCCCGCGCAGGACAGCATTGCCCTTCTGAGGTTTTTTTCCATTTCTCTTTCTCTCCCGTTAAAATAAGCGCGCCTTGCGGCGCGCTTATTCTGGTTTTTCAGTCTTCTTCCTTTGCCGTGCAGCGGATATGCAGCTCGTCGAGCTGCTTCTGGGTGACCTCGCTGGGTGCGCCCATCAGGATATCCTGCGCGTTCTTGTTCATCGGGAACGGAATGATCTCGCGGATGCAGTCCTCACCTGCCAGCAGCATGACCATACGGTCGATGCCCGGAGCGATACCGGCATGGGGAGGTGCGCCGTAGCAGAAGGCGTTGTACATGGCGGGGAACTTCTTCTTTACATCATCCTCGCCGAGGCGGACGAGCTGGAAGGCCTTGATCATGATCTCGGGATCATGGTTCCGGACTGCGCCGGAGGACAGCTCGATGCCATTGCAGACGAGGTCATACTGCTGCGCCGTGATGGTCAGCGGGTCAATTTCGCCCCGGATGGCCTTGTCCAGCGTGGCTGCGCCGCCGCCCGGCATGGAGAACGGGTTGTGGCAGAATTCCAGTTCTCCGGACTCGTCGCCGATCTCGTACATCGGGAAGTCGACGATCCAGCAGAATTCGTAGCGCTCCTTGTCCATATGCCCCTCGACATTCGCGCCGAAGGTCTTGATGAGAACGCCGGTGAGCTTCGTAGCAGAAGCGCCCGCCGCAACAACGACCAGCGTGTTGGCGGTCAGGCCGAGACGCTCGATGAGCGCATCCTTGCAGCCCTGCACGAACTTCGCGACGCCGCCTGCAAGCTCGCCGTTCTCGTCCATCTTGAACCAGTAACCCTTGACGCCCGCCTGCACCTCGCAGTCGGTCAGGAGCTTTTCGATCTGTTTCCGCGTCAGATGGCAGTTCGAGATCGGGACGGCCTTGACAGTCTGGCCCTTGAACGGCTCAAATTCAGACTCCGTGAACAGGTCGGAGAGATTTTTGCACGTCAGATCGATGCGCATATCCGGCTTGTCGGAGCCGTAGGTCTCCAGCGCGTCCTTGTACGCGATGCGGCGGAACGGTGCGCTGGACGCGATGTTATACTTGCCGTATTTGGCGAAGATCGGCGGCAGCACGTCCTCAATGATGGCAAACACGTCGTCCTGCGCGGCAAAGGCCATTTCCATATCGAGCTGATAGAACTCGCCGGGGCTGCGGTCGCCGCGTGCGTCCTCGTCGCGGAAGCAGGGAGCGATCTGGAAATAGCGGTCAAAGCCGGAGGTCATGAGCAGCTGCTTGAACTGCTGCGGGGCCTGCGGCAGGGCGTAGAACTTGCCGGGATGCTTTCTGGCGGGAACAAGGTAGTCGCGCGCGCCCTCCGGGCTGGAGGCCGTGAGGATGGGGGTCGTGATCTCAAGGAAATCATGGTCCATCATAGCCTTGCGGATGGCGGCGATGACATTGCAGCGCAGGATGATGTTGCTCTTGACAGCGGGGTTGCGCAGGTCGAGATAGCGGTACTTCAGGCGCTGCGTCTCATCGGCGTCGCGGCTGCGGTTGATCTCGAACGGCAGCTCGTTGTACTGGCAGCGGCCCAGCAGCTCGATCTTCTCCGGCACGACCTCGATGTCGCCGGTGGGCTGCTTGGGGTTTTTGCTTGCGCGCTCACGCACGGTGCCGGTCACGGAGATGGTCGACTCCTTGTTGATGCCCTTGACGATGTTCATGATCTCTTCCGTCTCGACGACGATCTGCGTCGTGCCGTAGAAATCACGCAGGACGATAAAGGCAAAGTTATTGCCGACCACGCGGACATTTTCCATCCAGCCGACGAGTGTGACGCGCTCGCCCGCGTTTTCGATGCGGAGCTGGCCGCAGGTATGGGTTCTTGACTGCATCATAGTGGTTTCCTTCTTTCTTTATGGGAAGATTTTTTACTTTAAAATCGTGCCCTGGCCGCGAAGCTCGATATCGGCCAGAATGCGGGCGCTTGCGTCCTGCGCCGGAACGGTGATCTGCTCACCGGTGCGGAGATCCTTTAAGGAGACGGTTCCGGCTGCGATCTCGTCTTCGCCGAGGAAGATGATGTAGGGGATATGCAGCTTGTCCGCGTACTGGATCTTGGCCTTGAATTTCTTCTGTTCGGCGTAGAGCTGGACGCGGATATTCTGCGCGCGAAGCTCGGTCGCAAGCCGGACAGCGGCCTCCAGATCGTCGGTCATGGGAACGATCATCACGTCAGCCGGGGCCATGACGCGCTCCTCGTTCAGCATTCTCTGCTCGTTCAGCACGTAGAACAGGCGCGTCAGACCGATAGAGATGCCGACGCCGGGCAGCGGACGGTCGGTATAATACTCCGCGAGATTGTCGTACCGGCCGCCGGAGCAGACCGAGCCGATCTCGGGATGGTCAAGAAGCGTTGTCTCGTAGACAGTGCCGGTGTAGTAATCCAGCCCGCGCGCGATGGTGAGGTCGACGGCGAAATTCTCCTCCGGCACGCCGAACGCGCCGAGCAGCTTCGTCACGGACGAAAGCTCGTCCAGGCCCTGATCGAAGACCTCGTTTCTGCTGCGGTACTGCTCCAGCGCGGACAGGACCTCGCCGTTCGTGCCGCGGATGGCGATGAAGGTCAGGATCTCATCGGCCTTTGCCTCCTCCACGCCGCACTCCTCGACCAGCAGGACGCGAACCTTGTCGGAGCCGATCTTGTCGAGCTTGTCGACGGTGCGCATAATATCGCCGGACTGCTCGGACAGGCCAAGCATGGCGTAGAAGCCGTTCAAAATCTTGCGGTTATTCACGCGGATCTGGAACCGGCGCAGGCCGAGCGTCGAGAACGTCTTATAGATGATGGACGGGATCTCGGCCTCGTTTGTGATGGAGAGCTTGCCGTCGCCGATGATGTCGATGTCGGCCTGATAGAACTCGCGGAAGCGGCCGCGCTGCGCGCGTTCGCCGCGGTAGACCTTGCCGATCTGGTAGCGGCGGAAGGGGAAGGCCAGCTCGCCGTAGTGCAGCGCGACGTATTTTGCCAGCGGGACGGTCAGATCGAAGCGCAGCGCCAGATCGCTGTCGCCCTTCTGGAAGCGATAGATCTGCTTTTCCGTCTCGCCGCCGCCCTTGGCCAGCAGCACGTCGGCAGCTTCGATCGCGGGGGTATCCAGCGGCGTGAAGCCATAGAGGCTGTAGGTGTTCCGCAGAACCTCCATGATCGCCTCCATCTGCAGCTGCGGCTGCGGCAGCAGCTCCATAAACCCGGAGAGCGTATGCGGTTTGATTTGTGACATGGTTTTGTTCCTCTCTATGTGATGCGTTTTTGGTTTTGGATGGGATCATTGCGGTAAATCAGCTATGTGGTCAAAAATTGCAGGGAAGTATGGATTTGCTGGAATCTTGTAGGGGGCGATGCCCACATCGGCCCGCTGGGCAGCTGCGAATTTGCCGAAGATTTCCGAAAAAACAGTCCATCCTGCCGGGGCGATGTGTACCGGCAAGCGGCAGACCCACATCCGTAACGCTCCTTCGTCGCGAACGGCTGTGACCGGCATCGCCCCCTACAACCGGTGCGTGCAAATTTGCTTTGCATATCCATAAAAATATACTCCCGTCCCGGCGTTTTGGGACGAGAGCATACCTGCTTCGTGGTGCCACCCAAATTCGGAAGCGGTTGGACACTTCCCTCTTGCGCAAGGGATGCGGGCTGCGCGGGCCCGGCGATTTCGGCGCGGTGCGCCTTATACGCTTGCTCAGCGGATGTCCTTCCCGGTGCTGCTGCAAGGGCCTTTCAGCGTCATGGCCCTCTCTCTGGGCAGGCAGAAAGCCGGTACTGCTTCCGCGTCGTCGCAAAAATCAAAATTATCGGATCGTTTTCTTGTTCTTCATCATCATGCGCCAATCCAGATCGCCGCGCTGCAATCCGAGGATCAGCATTTCTGCCGAGGCCAGATTTGTCGCGCACGGGACGTTGGACGAATCGCACAGGCGAAGCGTGCGCATGATGCGCTGATCCTCCCAGGGATCGGTGTCGTTGGGGTCGGAAAACATGATGACAAGGTCGATCTCGTTATACGCGATGCGCGCGTCGATCTGCTGGTGGCCACCCTGACTCTTGGACAGGAAGAGCGTCACGGGCAGGCCCGTTGCCTCGGACACCAGGCGTCCCGTCGCAGCCGTAGCCGACAGCGAGTGCTTGGACAGAATGCTTTTATACGCGGTGCAGAACTGCACCATGAGTTCCTTCTTTTTATCGTGTGCCATAAGGGTGATGTTCATACGCTCAGCTCCTTTATGTACGCATTATCGGGTAATTTTCATCAACGGAACGCGCTGTCCGCACAGCCGCTTTGCGATATGCAGGCAGGCCAGCGCCGCGCCGTGGTAGGTATATTGTACGAGCGGCTTTCCCTCTGCCGCAGCCAGCGTGACAGATGCATCGTCCGGCACAACGCCGAGCAGCGGCAGTCCCACGCCGTCCATCACATCGTCGACCGTCGAGCGCATACAGGCAAACAGCTTCGGGACAGTCCTGTTGACCACAAGCCGCGCCGGGATCTGCCGCTCCTGCAGCAGAAGCTCCGCTGTGTGCGCGGCGTCCCGCTGCGACGCAGGGCCGGGCAGCGTGACGAGCATTGCCTCGTCCGCACAGCGCACCGCCATCCGGAACAGCCGTCCGACGCCCGCCGGCGCATCCAGCAGGATCCAGTCGAAGCCGTCCCGTGCCTGCGTGATGAGTCGTTCGAACGCTTCTGTGTCGACCGCCTCAGCGCTCTCGGTCACAGGGGCCGTGAGCATGGAGAGATTTCCGATCGTAGGGTGCTGTGACGCCTGCTGAAGGGAGTATTCCCCACGCATGACGGACGTAAACGGCAGAACCGCCATATCGGCCATGCCGAGCGCGATATCGAGGTTGCGCAGGCCGACGTCGAGATCGACGCACAGCACCCGCTGTCCCTCCATCGCCAGACACGACGCGACGCCCGCGCAGAGCGAGGTCTTGCCCGTGCCGCCCTTGCCGGAGATGACTGCCAAAACCTGTGCCAAGCCGTGTCCCTCCTGCGTGCTGATACTTATTGCATATTATAAACGACGCTGACCGGAAATTCAATGGGAAAAGTGCAGCCAAACGGTTTTTTCTTTCTGTTTGGCATGGAAACTGCCGGTTCTGCCTGCCGGTCTGCGTGCATATACTGTAATGGGGGCGAAGCATATGAAATACCGCAGTATGGAAAACCGGTTCTGCATGAGTCTGGTGGCGTTTGCCGTGATCGTGCGGCTGCTTCTAGCGACAGGCGTGTCCGCGGCGCTGGATTCGGCAGTCGGGCTTGTGCCGAAGCTCGAAGTACCGGACGAGCCGGATGTATTTCTTCTGGAAATTCTCGAGCCGGAGACTGCACCGTCTGAGCCGCCTGTGCAGCCGGAGATCGCCGCCGCATCGGAAGCGCCCGCAGAACAGGAGACGGAGGCGGAGCCAGTCGACCCGCCGCTTGTGTTTTCTGCGGACGAGGCGGACGCGATCGGCATCGTCGGCGCCTGCAGCTATCAGCCGGACAAGCAGGCGCTGCTGACCCGTCCGTCCGCACTGTCGCTTTCGGATGACGGCCCGGCAGTCCTGATCGTACATACGCACTCCAGCGAGGCGTATACCATGGAGGCGGGCTTTGAATATCCGGAATCAGATGCGCTGCGGACGCTGGATGAGCGGTATTCCGTGATCCGCGTGGGCGATGAAATTGCGGATATTCTGACGGAGGCGGGCATTTCTGTCCTGCACGACACACAGCCGAACGATTATCCGAATTACAACGGCGCCTACGAGCGTATGCGGCAGACCATCGAGGGTTATCTGGCAGAATATCCGTCCATTCAGATGGTGCTGGATATCCATCGCGACGCGGCTGAGGACGCAGACGGGAACCCGGTCGCGCTGACAGCGGAGGCAGACGGCGAAGCCTGTGCAGAGCTGATGCTCGTAGTCGGCACGGACGAGGGCGGCTTATCGCACCCGGACTGGCAGGAAAATCTCGCAAATGCGCTGAAAATCCAGACACTTCTGAACCGCTCGGCACCCGGACTGTGCCGGAACCTCAATCTGCGCACCGAGCGCTTCAACCAGCACGAAACGCCGGGTTCCCTTCTTGTCGAGGTCGGCGCAAGTGGCAATACGCTGGCCGAAGCGCTGCGCTCCGCCCGCATTTTGGGACAGGCACTCGCGGTCTTTCTTCGCGGGCAGATGCACGATGACACGGACTGACGGACACCCCGGTATGGGCGTGCATTGCAAATACCCCCGGTATGCCAGACGCATACCAGGGGTATTGTACATATTGGGATCAACTCAATGGAAGAAGAGGAAGTAGCAGCCAAACGCAATGACGAACAGGATCAGGATCGCGACCGGCAGGATCACCAGCATGGCGGACAGGATCATCGCAAAAAGATCCTTTTTGCTGACGGCGTCCTTATCCTCCTCTGTCGGCTTTTTCAGCTCCGCCGCTTCGTTCCGCTCCTTCTGGTAGCGCATCGCGCGGTCTATTCTCTTCTGGAACAGCATCGGCTTACTCCTTCGCCTCAAGCTTGTGGTGGCAGGCGACGAAGTGGTTCGGGCGAACCTCTTCCCACTCCGGAACGACCTGCGTGCAGATCTCCGTGCAGTATTTGCAGCGCGTATGGAACTTGCAGCCCTTCGGCGGGTTCACCGGGCTGGGGATGTCGCCCTCAAGGATCGACAGCTCCTTCGCGCCGACGGTATCCGTGGTCGGGATCGCGTTCAGCAGCGCCTCGGTGTACGGATGGATGGGGTGATGGAAGATCTCGTCAGCCGCTGCCAGCTCGACCATCGTGCCGAGGTACATGACGCCGACGCGGTCGGAGATGTACTTGACGACAGACAGGTCGTGCGTGATGAACATATAGGTCAGATTCTGCTGTTCCTTCAGATCGAGCAGCAGGTTGATGATCTGCGCCTGAATGGACACGTCCAGCGCGGAGACAGCCTCGTCGCAGACGACGAACTTCGGCTTCGTGGCGAGCGCGCGGGCGATGCCGATACGCTGCCGCTGGCCGCCGGAGAACTGGTGCGGGAAGCGGTGCAGGAAGTAGGGCGCAAGGCCACAGTCGTCCATGATCTTGAGGACCATTTCCTGCATACGGGCGTCCTTTTTCTTGATCATGTTGTGCGCCTGCATACCCTCGCTGATGATCTGGCCGACGCTCATGCGCGGGTTCAGCGAGGAATACGGGTCCTGGAAGATCAACTGCATATCGCGGCGCAGGCGGCGCATTTCGTTGTACTCCAGTCGGGCAAGGTCGATGCCGTCGTCGCGGTAGGCCTCGTACTTCTGGAACTCAGGGTCGTTTGCATACGGGGCGCGCAGCGCCTCGATCTCCTTGCGGCCCGCGTCAAGCTGCGAACGCAGAGCGGCGATCTGGTCGTCGCACTGCTTCAGCTTTTCCTGCGCTTTCTGCAGCTGGTCGTCCTTGCCGGACTTTCCCGCTTCCTCGGCAGCCTTCTTCGCGTACTCCGCGTCGTCCACGTCGACCTGCAGCTCCTGCCGCTTTTCCTCCATGCCGGACAGCTTGCGCGCAATGGCGTAATCCTTGGAATAGGCCGCGATGACGGGATCGAGATCATCGACCACGAGGAAGCCGCCGACGATCTTTGTGATATCCAGCAGCGCGTCCTCCGCCAGCTTGCGGGCGGTATCGAGCTCGCCGTGCTTGGCGTACTGCTCCTTCTCGGAGAGCTTGGCGTAATCGGCCTCGAGCTTGTCGCGCTTCTGCTCCAGTTCGCGGAGCTTGGTGCGGCGGGCTTTGAGGTTTTTAACGGTATCGATGACATACTTCGGCGCCAGATCGTCAAGGGACCGGCCGTAGTACATGGTGCGGCCATAGGTCTGGTGATACAGCTGGAGGATGGTGCGGCCAAGCGTAGACTTGCCGCAGCCGGACTCGCCGACGAGGCCGAACGTCTCGCCCTCGTAGATATCCAGCGTGATGCCGTCGTTGGCCTTGACAAAGCGGCCGCCCTTCAGGGGGAAATACTGCTTCAGGTTGCTGATGCGAAGCAGAACCTTCTTGTCATTATTTTGCATATCTGTCCTCCTTCTTCGCGTAGAAGCAGCGAACCTGCTGGGTGTCGGAGACGTGGATCAGCTCCGGCTCCTCCTCCAGACAGCGCTCGGTCGCGTACTTGCAGCGCGGGGCGAACTTGCAGCCCTTGGGCAGATCCAGCGGGTGCGGGACCGCGCCGGGGATCGCTTCAAGCCGTTCGTCGCTGGGGGTATCCAGACGCGGGATGGAGAGCATCAGGCCCTCGGTATAGGGATGGGAATACTCGTTCTTGTGGAAGATCGTCCCGGCGGGTGCGTATTCGACGACCTGGCCGCAGTACATGACCGCGACGTTGTCGGCCATCTGGTTGATGACGCCGAGATCGTGCGTGATGAACAGAACGGCGGTGCCGTTTTTCTCACGCAGCTCGTTCATGAGTTTCAGGATCTGCGCCTGAATGGTCACGTCGAGCGCCGTGGTCGGCTCGTCCGCGATCAGCAGCTTCGGACGGCAGGCCAGCGCCATGGCGATCATGACACGCTGCCGCATACCGCCGGAGAGCTGGTGCGGATACTGCTTGGCGACGACCTCGGGGTTCGGGATCTTGACGTCGGACAGCAGCTCGACCGCTTTCGCGGCAGCCTGCTTTTTGTTCATGCCCTGATGGATCATGAGCGGCTCGGAGATCTGACGGCTGACGGTGAAGACCGGGTTCAGGCTCGTCATCGGCTCCTGGAAGATCACGGAGATCTCGTTGCCGCGGATCTTGTACATTTCGTTCATGGACAGCTTGGTCAGATCCTGACCGTTGAAGAGGATCTCGCCGGAGTCAATATAGCCGTTGCCGTCGAGCAGACGGAGAATGCTCATGGCCGAGACGCTCTTGCCGGAACCGGATTCGCCGACGACGCCGAGCACCTTGCCCGCGTCCAGCGAATAGCTGACGCCGTTGACCGCCTTGACCGTGCCGCGTTTGGTCGCGAAGAAAGTCTTCAGGTTTTTTAATTCTAGTAATGCCACAACAACCCCTCCTTATCGCTCAGCGGACTTGGGATCGACCGCATCGCGCAGCGCATCACCGACGAGGTTGATGCAGATCGTGCAGATGCCGAAGATCGCAGCCGGGAATACCCAGCGCCACCAGTACTGCTGGATGACGATGGAGTTGTTCGCGCCGGTGAGCATATTGCCCCAGGTCGGCGTGGGCGGCGCAATGCCGAAGCCCATGTAGGACAGCGAGGACTCGGTGAGCATGCAGGTTGCGAAGCTCAGCGTCGCGTTGACCAGAATAAGACTCATGACATTGGGGATGATGTGATGGAAGATGATCGACTTTTCGCGCACGCCGAGGGCCTTGGCCGCCGTAACGTACTCCTGCTCGCGCTGCGAGAGGATCTGCGCGCGGATCAGATGACAGATGCCCGGCCACGACAGAATGCCAAGCACGACCATGATGAGGTACATACGCTGTTCGACCGTGATGCGGGTGCCGATGATGGCGGATAGGATCATGGCGAAGGGCAGGAACGGCAGGCCGCCGACAACCTCAGAGATACGCATGATGATGTTGTCGACCCAGCCGCCGAAATAGCCGGCCAGTCCGCCGAGGATGATGCCGATAATGAGCTGGATGATGACGGAGATGGCGCCGACGGTCATGGTGACCTTGCCGCCGTTGATGATGCGGTTGAACACGTCGCGTCCCAGATCATCCGTACCGCAGACATAACCCTTCAGGCCCCACGTTTCAACGTCGCCGTCAACTGTGACTGCATAATTCTGATAGAATCCCGCATAAACGGTGACGATCTCCTTGTCATTGAAAGAGGCCGGAACGGATGCCTGACCATGGGTGTTGTCGCCCCAGGAGATGACCTCGCCGTCGTCCATCAGAGCCGTGAAGTGATAGCGGCCACCGTAGAGTTCGACAGGCTTGCTCTCAAATGCAGGAACGTTTTTTTCGCCGTTGGTGCAGGTGCCCCAGACGACGACGGTGCCGTCTTCCTTGACCGCCGCAACCGCGTTGCTGGACGCTGCGATGTCAACGACGCCGGAATCCAGTCCGTCCGGAATGCGGACAAGGGCATTGTCCTTCTGGAAGCCAGAATAGACAACTGCGCCGTCCTTCGTCAGAGCGATGTACGCGCGGGCCGTCAGGGCGACCTTTTCAATGTTGCCCTGATACTCTTTTTTGACCTTGATGTCGGCCTGATTGCCGTTGCCCCAGAGGAACAGTTCACCGTCTTCGGTGACAGCCGCGGAGAACTGGTTGCTGGCCTCGATCTGCTTGATGCCGAGGTTCTTGCCGTAGGCGGCGGCCATCTGAATCTTGTCAGGAATGCTGTCCTGACCAAGACGTTTATTGCCCCAGACGTAGATTCCGCCGTTTTCGTCGAGCGCGACGATATGGTCATAGCCTGCCGCGACGTTGACGATCTTAGCCTCACGCACCTCGTCGGGGATGTTCTTCAGATCGATGGTATCGGTGATCTTGGTGTAGCCCCAGATATAGACGTTGCCGTCGGTATCCGCGCCGACGCCGTAGGTCGTGCCGGGAGAGATATCTGCGACCTTATGCTTCATACCTTCGGGAATGGACATCATGTTCATTCCGGGCGCGACATTCAGCTGCGTATTGTCCTGATAGGACAGGTCGAGCGGGTAGAACTTCGGGCCGATCATAACCAGCAGGAAAATCAGAAGGAACACGATCAGACCGATCATGCCGAGCCGGTTATGCAGGAAATTCTTGAGGATCAGACGGCCGGGGCTTTGCAGCTGTTCTTCCGTCATGAAGTCGGTGACCTTGTTGCGGTTGCCGAACAGACGGGTAAAGAGGGTCGATTTTTTCTTTTTTTCCATGTTTCTTCTCCCCCTTTACTTATTGACGCGAACACGCGGGTCGACGATACCGTAGCTGAGGTCGGTGATCAGCTGGCCGACGAGCGCGATGAGCACATAGAACATCTGAATCGCCAGTGCAAGCTCAAAGTCGTTGTTCATCAGGCCCTGATAGTACAGCTGGCCCATGCCGTTGAGCGCGAACATCTGCTCAATGATCAGAGAACCGGAGAAGATGCTGATGAACCAGCTGATGAGGACGGTAATGACCGGCAGCAGGGCGTTGCGCCATGCGTGGGAATAGACGACGACCTTTTCGCGCAGGCCCTTGGCACGGGCAGTGCGGATATAGTCCATGCTGAGCGCTTCGATCATGGCGGCGCGGACGTAGCGGGTCATGCCGCCGAGCGAACCGACCGTCATGACGAGCACCGGCAGCGTCATATAGTAGACCTTGTCGAGGAACGCACGGAAGCCGGTGAAGTTATTGCCCGGCGTCTGCATGCCGAAGACCGGCAGCAGCTTGAGCGTGACCGCGAACAGCCAGATAAACAGCAGCGCAATGATGTAGACTGGAATCGAGTAGCCCACAATGGACAGCACCTGCACGGCGTTGTCTGATTTGCTGCGCTTATGCACGGCACAGTAGATGCCAAGCGGAATCGTGATCGCCAGCGCGACAAGCGTTGAGAAAATGTTGATGTAGATCGTGTTGAGCATTCGGGCCGGCAGAACATTGGAAACATTTGTCTTGTAGATCTGGGAATAGCCGAAGTTGCCCTGCAGCATGCCGTTGAGTTCGCCGTCAACATCCGGCCAGAAGCCGAACCAGCGCAGATAGCGTACGATCAGCGGATCGTCCAGCCCCATTTCGGTGCGAAGCGCCTGGTAACGCGTTTCATACTCTGTCGGGGTCAGCGTTGTCTTGAGCGGTTCAAGCTGTGCCCGGGCTGGGTCAGTTGGGATCAGGTTGTAGATGGAATACATCAGAAGCGAAACAAGCAGGAACACGATCACCATGTAAACCAGTCGCTTGAGTACGTATTTGGTCATCCGCATACCCTCCTTTTTCTCGTATTTGCTTCAAAAAGAAGCGCGGGAGTCTCTATATCAAACCGTTTCGGTTGTTTTCGTGCTTAAATGCGGTACGTTAAATAAGAAAAGAATCGTTAAAGATACCGGAAGCGACGGGGCGGTGATTGGCCGCCCCGTCGCTGGGATAAATGGGGAAGTTCGGATTATTCTGCGCCCTCGATGGAAGCGTAGACAATCGCCTTCTGGAAGTCCCACAGGCTGGACTCATTGTAGTTCTTCAGCCAATCCGGGAAGAAGGTGTGGTACTCGTTGCAGTACAGCGGGATTTCCGGCAGCAGTTCGTTCCAGCGGACGATGAACTTCTGGAAGTAATCCAGGTAGGTCGCGTCGTCGCCAGGAGCAGGCTTGTAAACCATATCCATGGACAGGTCGTCGAGTTCCTTGTCGAAGATGTAGTTCTGGTTCCAGCCCTGCTTGACATAATCGGACTCGGGATCGGAAGCGTAGTTGTAGGCATAGTCATAGACATCAGCGAAGCCGGTGGCCAGGTTGTACATACCGTAGGTCTTCACGCCATACTGATCGCCGACGGAGGTATCGCGGTACATCCAGTTCAGCAGTTCGGAGAAGGTCATGGTGACCTGCTCGATCTGCATACCGGCATCAGCAGTCTGCTTGCCGTTGGCAAGCATGGTGGCCAGCAGCGCGGAGACGGAGTTACCCTCGGAGGAAGACCACATGATGTGCAGAGGCATCAGGATGCGGCCGTCAGCCAGAGTAACGTTCAGAGCGTAGTCGCCGGCTTCTTCAGCAGTGACTTCCTTGTACCGCAGGCCGGTGCCGGAATACTCGTTGCCTTCGGCGTCCAGCGTCCAGCCGTCAGCCTCGAGGACTTCAACAGCCTTAGCCGGGTCATAGGAGTAGGTGTTGAGGTTGTCGTTGAAGAATTCTTCGGAATCCTGATACATCCACTGTGCGGTGGAGTACGGGCCATGAACGACAGAGCCGTAGCCGCCGCAGAATGTGTTTGCAAACTCTTCGCGGTCAAGCAGGTAAGCGATTGCCTGACGGACAGCAGCAAACTGCGTGGGGCCAAAGTCGCACTGGAACATCAGCTTGCCGTAGCCGTTACGGGTGTAATGGCAGTAGTTGAAGCCACCCGCGTCAACCAGATCGAGCGCAGCGTTGATCTGGTCGCCTTCGCCCAGCTGGGACAGGAAGTTGATTTCGCCCGTCTTGAAGGCGTCCATCATGGTGTCGTCTTCAGCCTTGACGATGACAACGGTCTGGATGGAAGGCTTCTGGCCCTCAAAGTTGCCGTTGTAGTTGGGGTTGATCTCAAGGGTAGCGGTCAGAGCGCCGGTGTCGAGGCTCTTGATCATGTACGGGCCAGCGACAACGCGGCCTTCGTAGACGTAGCGGGAAGCGTTGACGCCGTCGGCAGTCAGTTCACCGCCGTCGAGATACGCGCCGTTGCCGTCGTCCTTGACAGTGAGGCCCTCACCGCCGTACAGCGGCAGATACAGAGGCGCCAGAGATGCGTAGGTCATTGCGAAGTAGTAGTTGGCCTTCTCCGGGGTGATCTGGATGGAGTAGGTATAGGGATCGAGCAGGCGAACGCCGGCCAGCTCCTTGGTTTCGCCTGCCTGATATGCGGCAGCGCCAACAACGGATTCCGCAGAGATCTTGGCGCCCGCTTCTGTAGTGACAGGCGAGTAGGCAACCAGTGCATACGCAACATAGTCAGCTGCGGTGATGGGCTCGCCGTTGTTGTAGGTCAGGCCTTCGTTGATCTTGACAGTGAAGGTGATGGAGCCATCATCGTTGTGAACCTGGTCGATGGAAGCGGCGGTGGTAGCGTTCATGACCATCTGACCGAACTGATCGAAAATGACGGTGTCATAGTCGTTGATCAGGTCGCGGATCATCTTGTCGGTGGCATTGTTGGTCCACCATGCGTTGCCGAGGTCACCGGAAATTTCGGTGGTGCTGCCGTAGATGACCTTGTTCTCACGGGTCTCGACGGGAGTCGCATCTTCAGCCGGGGTGTTGTCTTCGGCGGGAGTGTTGGTGTCTTCAGCGGGGGTGTTGGTGTCGCTGGGAGTGGTCTCAGCGGGCTTTTCGGCGTTGTTTGCGCAGCCGGCGAACATGGCAGCAACCATGACGACGACGAGAAGCAGCGCGAAGAGCTTCTTCAGATTCTTTTTCATCTTAATCCTCCTGTTTTAATTTTATAATTTACTGTGTTTGATCCACAGAAAATTATCGCTGGTTTTGATATCCGTCCGCCGCGCACGGCCATCTGACCGCGTGACGAATACTATGAGATATCTGTAAGTTATTATAGCATATTCACCGTCCAGAATCAACTAAAATGATTTTTTTCCACCTGAAAAATTGTCTTTTCCCGTACATTTCCCGACAGCGCCCGGTTCGCTTCCCGTGCCGTATCTTTTTCCTGCGCGCGTTCCGATTTCGTCCAAAAACGGCGATCTTTCCGTGTCTTTTTGAACAAAAATCAGCATTTTTCACAGTTTTTACCGCTTGTTTTTGTGCGTTCATCCAGTCCTCCTCGCCAGTGCGCACAGAATTTCCTCTGTATTCTGTACAAAACAGCAGAAAATCCGCCTGCCATTTTTATTTGTGCACCACGCTAAAGCCCCGCATTTTTCCATGCGCAGGCGCAGCAAAAGGGCTCCCCTTTGCGTGCAAAGAGGAGCCTTAGGCGAATTCGTACTGCTTCGCAGATTTTGAATGCAAAGCTGATTTACCGCAGCCATTCAAAGACAGCCGCTGTCAAGCTCGATGTCCCGTAACAGGCAGCTCCTGACAGATCCGATCAGAACGCCCAGGTTCCGTTGCGGAAGATAGCAACCGTCTTTCCGTCCTCGCAGACCGCGTCGATGGAAAGATCTGCCGAGCCGATCATGAAATCCTCGTGGATCATGGAATCGTTCACGCCGAGCTTGCGGCATTCGTCCAGCGTCTTGTTCTGGAAGTCCCTGATGGTGTCCGCAAAGCCCATGCCGAGCGCCAGATGGCAGCAGGCGTTCTCATCGAACAGCGTGTTGTAGAACAGCAGGCCCGTCTGGTTGATGGGCGAATCGAACGGCACGAGCGCGCATTCGCCGAGATACCGGCTGCCCTCGTCCATTTCGATGAGCTTCGTCAGAAGCTCGTTGTTTTCCTCGGCGTGCCATTCGACGGCCTTGCCCTCATGGAAGCGGATCCAGAAGCCGCTTATCAGCTGGCCCTGATAGCTCAGCGGCTTCGTCGCGTAGACGATGCCCTCGGCCACGCCGCGCATCGGGGAGATGAAGCATTCCTCGGTGGGGATGTTGGGGTTGAAGAAAATGCCCTGCAGGCTCGTCTCTCCGCCGCCGCAGAACTGCGCCTCGGGGATCATGCCGACGGTGAAGTCGGTGCCGTTGGAGGATTTATAGCGCAGCTCCCGGATATGCAGCTTGTTGAGATATTCGCAGCGGTCGTGCAGATCCCGGTTGTGGTCTTCCCACGCCTTGATGGGATCGTCGGTCACGCGGGAGGTCTTCAGAATGGCGTCCCACAGCTTTTCCACGGCCTGCGACGCGCGCAGCTCCGGGAAGAGCTTCTTAGCCCACTTTTCACCCGGCACAGCGGCGATGCACCACTGATATTTGTTCTCGATCTGGTCGCGGTAGCCCTTGATGATGGGGTACTTGGCCTGCTGGGACTTTGCCATCTTCTCCTGGTTCACGCCGCGCAGGCCGTCGGGGTCCTCGCTGATGAGATAAATGCGGCAGGGAATGGTGTCGACATAGTGCTGCCAGCGGGCCTCTTCATAGTTGTCGAGCGTGGACAGAGTCTTGACGGAGCGGTAGCGCACGTGCAGCTTCGTAAGCGGCTGATAGCTCCAGTCGACAACGACCTTCTTCGCCTTCAGCTTATAGCACTCGTCGACCACCATCGCGACGAATTCCGGCTGGTCAAGCTCGGCCGTGATAAAGACCTCCTGTCCCTTCTGGACATTCGCTCCGGCCTTGGCGATCAGCTTTGCGTATTCCCGCAGGACTGTTTTTTTCATAAAAAAGCCTCCATTGCTTTTATTTTTCTATAGTTTAGCACATTTTTCCCGCATTGAAAAGAGCCGCGCGAAAATTCGCCCTTGCGGGCCTGCGCCGGGCGCGGTATACTGAAAGAAAACGACACATGGAGGGTTCTTTCATGCTTACCGAACAGCTTTTCGACTTTCTTGCCGCCAGCCCCAGCTGCTACCACGCCGTGCAGGCACTCGCGGAGCGGCTGGAAAGAAACGGCTATGCGCAGCTGCGGGAGCAGGACGCATGGGCGCTGACGCCGGGCGGGAAATACTTCGTCACGCGCAACGGCTCGTCGCTCCTGTCCTTCCGCATCCCGCAGAGTGCGCCCGCGGGCTTCCTGATGGCCGCCGCGCATACCGACTCCCCCACCTTCAAGATCAAGCACAACTCGGAGAAAAAGTCCGGCCCGTATGTGCAGCTGTCGACGGAGAAATACGGCGGTATGCTCATGGGCACATGGTTCGACCGGCCGCTTTCCGTCGCAGGCCGCGTCGTGACGGCGAAGGACGGGAAGCTGGAAACGAAGCTGGTCGATGTGGACCGCGATCTGGCCGTGATCCCCTCCGTCGCCATCCACATGAACCGCGCCGCAAACGACGGCTTTAAGCTCATGGCAAATGTCGACACGCTCCCGCTCTACGGGATGCAGGAGGCCTCCGGCAGCTTCCGCAGCGTCGTGGCCAAGGCTGCGGGCGTGCAGGAGGACGAGGTGCTCGGAGAAGACCTGAGTCTGTATGTGCGCACACGCGGCACTTGCCTCGGCGCGAAAAACGAGTTTATTCTCGCTCCCCGGTTGGACGATCTCGGCTGCGTGTTCGGTCTGCTCGAGGGCTTTCTGGCCGCGAAGGCCTCTGGCAGCGTGCCGGTCTTTTGCGCGTTCGACAATGAGGAGGTCGGCAGCGAGACGAAGCAGGGCGCGGCGTCGAGCCTGCTTTCCGATACGCTCCGGCGCATCGCGCTTGCGCTGGGGCTGAATGAGGAAGGGTATCTGCGAATGCTTGCGCAGAGCTTCCTTGTCTCGGCGGACAACGCCCACGGCGTCCACCCGAACCATCCGGAATACGCCGACATGACCAACACGCCGCGTCTGAACGGCGGCGTCGTCATCAAGTTCAACGCCAACCAGCGCTACACGACCGACGGCGTCTCCTGCGCGCTGTTCACGGCAGTCTGCCGCGAGGCGGGCGCGCCCGTGCAGGTCTACGCGAACCGCTCCGATATGCCGGGCGGCTCGACCCTCGGCTCCATCGCCACAACGAAGGTCTCCGTTCCAAGCGTAGACATCGGCCTTGCACAGCTGGCCATGCACTCCTGCGTAGAAACGGCAGGCGCGGAGGATCTCGACGCGCTGGTTAAAGCCATGACGTGCTATTACGGCAAGACACTGAAACGGGACGGGGAGCAGATCACGTTCTGAGTGTATCCAAAGCCCCCTTGGGCACAAGAGGAGCCTTAAACGTACACACCATACATAAAAATAAAGGAAAGAAAAAGGAGGCAGATCCATCATGGGCATGATCCTGACGGACGAACAGCAGGCCATTCTGGACGGCGCCAAGGGTGAAACCATGGCGAAGGTCATGAAAACGCTTGTCATGTTCGGCGAAGCATTCCACGCGGAGAAAATGGTTCCGGTCACGAGCCGGTACAACCATCTTGTCACATCCTTCGGCCTCGGCGTTCTGCAGCCGGTGTACGATCTCATGCAGCAGCTGATCGACGCGGGCGCCGTCTCCGGCCAGAAATTCTCGGCAGACCCCCGCCCGCTCGACCCCAATGTCCCGGCAAATCTCCTGCAGCAGCTCGTGTTCAAAAAATTCATGTACAACAAGCAGGACTTTTATGAGGGCCAGCTGGAAAAGCTGGGACTTCTGAACAAGGACGCGTTCACCTGCACCTGTTACATGTCCGAGGTCGGCAACAAGCCCGAACAGGGTGAGGTGCTCTCATGGTCGGAATCCTCCGCCGTCGTGTACGCGAACTCCGTGCTCGGCGCACGCTGCAACCGCAACTCCGGCATCATGGACATCATGGGCTCCATCGTCGGCTTTGTGCCGTATTTCGGTCTGCTGACCGACGAAGGACGCCGGGCAACGTGGGTCATCAAAATCGAGACGTCCAAAAAGCCCGAAGCGCAGCTGCTTGGCTCGGCCATCGGCATGAAGGTCATGGAGGATGTGCCGTATGTGGTCGGCCTCGACAAATGGCTCGGCACGGAGCTGGACGACGCGGCCTGCACCTATCTCAAGGACTTCGGCGCGGCCACCGCATCCAACGGCGCAGTGGGCCTTTATCACATTGCGAACCTCACGCCCGAGGCGAAGGCGCAGGGCGAAGCGCTGATCGCCGAAGGCGCGAGGGTCTATGTGATCGACGACGCGGAGCTTCAGCGCGTCAAGGACAGCTATCCCGTCGTCTGGAAGAACAGGAACGCGAAGCCGAAGCTCTGCTTCATGGGCTGCCCGCATATGTCGCTTGAGCAGCTGAAGACATGGACCGACCGCGTGGAGCAGGCGCTTGCAGAGGCAGGCCGCAGCAAGGTCTGCATCCCGACGGTCTTTACCGCCGCGCCTGCCGTTTTGAAGGAGTTTGAGAAAACGCCGTATGCCGCCCGGCTCAAAAAGACCGGCGTGATCACATCCTATATCTGTCCGCTCATGTACATGAACAATCCGCTCTGCGGCAAGATGCCGGTCATCACCTCCTCCAACAAGCTGCGCACATATACGACCGCGCGCTATTATACCGACGATGAGATCCTTGTCCAGATCACGAAAGGAGGCGCACGCGCATGAAGACCTTCCAGGGCCGCGTCGTTACGCCCGGCTGCGCGCAGGCTGAGGCGCTTGTGACGCACGGCGGGCTGAATACGCTCGCTTCGTTCCAGAAATCGCTGCAGTTTGGCGACAAGACCGCCAAATGCGGCGACCAGAATAACCCTGATCTCTACGGCAAGCCCATGGCGGGCAAGGCGCTCTGCCTGCCGCAGACCATCGGCTCGACCACGGGCGGACTGGTGCTCTACTGCGCCTGCGCCATGGACCGGCAGCCGGCGTGTATGCTGTTTGCCAACCCCATCGATTCTCTGGCAGCCGCCGGCGCGATCCTCGCCGACGTGTGGCTCCAGCCGGGCAAAATGCCGGTCGTCGACTCGCTGGGCGAGGAATTCCTGTCCTATGTCAAGGACGGCATGACCGTCACCATCGGCCCGAACGGCACTGTAACCGTTGAATAAACGCACCGAACGCCGTCCCCGGCGGGGAAGCCTTGGGCGCTCCCGCGCCGGTGCATCAATCAGGTCTTCACGAAAAAGAGGTCCCGCTGCCTGCGGGGCCTCTTTTCCTGGTTCTCAATCGATCTTACCGGTTCGGGACGATCACGGCCAGGAAGCGCGTGACGGAACCGGTGTGGTTGCGGATGGAATGGGTGTGGCCGTCGGCACAGAACTCCGCGTCGCCGACGTGCAGCTCGCGGCTCTCGCCGTCCTCGGTGACGGTCGCCGCGCCCTCAAGGATGTAATACGCCTCGCCATTCGTCTCATGCGGATGGACGCCGACGGATTCGCCGGGCCGGAGCGTGATGACAGCCATCATCTCCGCGCGGTTTCCAAGCTGCTCGGCAGAGAACAGATAGCGGAAGCTGGGGCTGCCGTCGCCGCCGCGGATGTTGTGCTTGACCGCGGTCTGCATTTCGTCCTTCATCTGAAACATGACAAATTCCTCCTGTTACTTGTGATATTTGCTGCCCGCCTGAATGGCCTCGGCGCGGTAAAGCTGCTCAAGGGCCATAACGCGGGCCAGATGGTGCGGAAAGGTCATTTTGCTCATGGAAAGCTGCAGATCGGCAAGCTTTTTCAGTTCCGGCGCGATGCCGAACGACGAGCCGATCAGAAAGCAGGCGCTGGACCGCCCGCTGCTTTTCGCCTGCCGCAGCGTATCTGCCAGCTGCTCAGAGGACAGCAGCTTCCCCTCCGGCATCAGGACGCAGAAAAAGCAGCCCTTCGGGAGCTTCGCGCGGATAAGCTCCGCTTCTTTTTGCAGACCCTGCGCGATCTGCGTGTCGTTCGGGTCCTCCGGCAGACGGCACTCCGGCAGCTCGATGAGCTGGAAATCGCAATAGGCCCGCAGGCGCTTGGCGTATTCCGCCGCGGCCTCGGTATAGAAGCGCTCCTTCAGCTTTCCCATACAGATGAGCGTGATGGAAAACATAAAAACCTCCGCAAATCCAAAAAGCCTGTCCGCGTCGGACAGGCTTCTGGATGAAAAACTTAGTCTGCTACGTAGGGCAGCAGGGCGATCTGACGGGCGCGCTTGATGGCGACCGTGAGCTGACGCTGATGAGCGGCGCAGGTACCGGTTGTACGGCGGGGCAGGATCTTGCCGCGCTCGGACAGGTAACGGCGGAGCTTGACAGTGTCTTTGAAATCGATGTGCGTCACCTTATCAACGCAGAAGGAGCAAACCTTCTTGCGCTTACGAGGATGAACACGATCATTAGCCATTGCCATAGTGAATCCTCCTATCTTTGGTCTTGTGGAAAAATGTTAGAACGGGAGATCGGGATCGTCGTCGGAGAGCATCGAGAAATCAGACGGAGCGGCAGACACGTTCTGCGGCGCCTGATACGCCGGCTGCTGCTGCGGAACCTGATTGAAGCTCTGCGCGTAGCCCTGCGACTGGTTGAACGAGCCGCCGTCGGCATTGTCGCGCTTGCTGTCGCCGAAGTAGACGTTGTCGGCAACGACCTCAGCCGAGCGGCGCTTGTTGCCTTCCTTGTCCTGCCAGTTGCGGATCTGCAGCCGGCCCGTCACGACAGCCATACGGCCCTTGGCGAAATACTTGCTGACGAACTCAGCGGTATTGCGCCATGCGACGATATCCACGAAATCTGTTTCCTTTTCCGCGCCCTGTGCCGCGTAATCGCGGTCAACAGCGAGGGTAAAGGATGCGACCGCGACGCCGCTGCCGGTCCGGCGCAGCTCAGGGTCGCGAGTCAGTCGGCCCATGAGAACGATGTGGTTCAGCACGTGAGCGCCTCCTTACTCTTCAACAGCGACGATGATGGAACGCAGAATGCCGTCGGTGATCTTGAAGACACGATCAAGCTCAGCCGGCATTTCGGGCGTTACTTCGCAGGTCATGTAGACGTAGTAGCCCTCAACCAGATCGTTGATCGGATACGCAAGACGGCGCTTGCCCCACTCGTCAACACTGGTCAGAGTGCCATGAGCCTCCACGATACCCTTGAATTTTTCCACGAGAGCCGCGATACCCTCTTCACCCTGCGCGGGGTCGATGATATAGAGGACCTCATACTTTGCGGAAAGTTTTGCCATGATGTTGCACCTCCTTCTGGACTTATGGCCGCAGGTCCCGCCTGCGGCAAGGATCGTCTGCGCTTCGCAGACCGATTTATTATAGCCGGAAAACCCGGAAAAGTCAACTGGAAATCCTGAAAAAATGCAGAAACTGCGAAAAAACAGGGCAGCGCTTCGGCTGCCCTGTCTGGCTGCATTATTTTGCGGTCTTCTCCTTGAGGGCCTTGCCGGCCTTGAAGACGGGGATGGTGGTCGCCGGGATCTCGATGGCTTCCTTCGTCTTGGGGTTGCGGCCCATGCGCGCCTCGCGCTTCTTCGTCTCAAAGCCGCCGAAGCCGACGAGCTGGACCTTGTCGCCCTGGCTCAGCGCTTCCGTGATGGTGTCGAACGTGGTGGTGACAGCCTTCTCGGCGTCCTTCTTGGACATGCCGCACTTCTTTGCGACTTCCGCGATCAATTCGGTCTTATTCATGTGTAGATCCTCTTTTCCTAAAGTATGAATTTATTGTTCACCGCCCGTTACGTTTTTGCGCGTCCCAACTGGCAAGCAGCTCCTCGCGGGACAGCTCCTCCAGAGTACGTCCCGAAGCAAGTATGCTCTGCTCCATAGCGGTAAATCGTTTGATAAATTTCTCACAGGCGCTGTGCAGCGCCTGCTCGGGGTCCTTGTCCAGCGTGGAGGCGACGTGGACGGCGGCAAAGAGCAGATCGCCCAGCTCCTCATCGATGTTCGTATCGTCCTGCACGGCCTCGCGCAGCTCCTGCGCTTCCTCTGCTAGTTTGTCCAGCGCCTGTCCGGCGGATTTCCAGCAAAAGCCGGTTTTCGCAGCTTTTTTCTGAATTTTCTCCGCCCGCCATGTCGCCGGGAGCGATCTGGCGACGCCCTGCATGGCCTCGCCGGTCGTTTTCTGGCCCTTTTCCTGCTGTTTCAGCTCGTCCCAGCTGGCGTTTTTGCCGCCGAACAGGAACGGGTGACGGAAGATGAGCTTTCTGCATTCCGCGTCGGCAATGTCGTCGATGGTCATGCGGCCGCGGTCGGCCTCGATATCCGCGTGGAACAGCACCTGCAGCAGCACGTCGCCCAGCTCCTCGCGGAGCATGGCCACGTCGTCGCAGTCCAGCGCCTCGCAGGCCTCGTAGGCCTCCTCAAGAAAATTACGGCGGATGGACAGGTGCGTCTGCGCCGCGTCCCATGGGCAGCCGCCCGGCGCGCGCAGCGCGTGTACCAGCCGGATCAGGTCGTCCAGCGCATAGCGCGGTTTGCTAGTAAAATTTATCATACTTTCGTCTCTTTCGCAAGTGGGAGGTTCATGTTTTTTGTTTGATATGCAGGATTTTTGCAATTTTTTCGCCCTTCGGCAGCAGCATACAGTCCTCGTACGTGATGCACCGCAGAACAACGACGAAAATCACGTACACAACGACCGCCGCGATCAGCGCGCCGAGGCAGACGACGGTATTCGAATCCGTGAAGCTCCGCAGCAGCGCAGCGGCAAAGAACGTCGCCGCGCCCATGATCCCGGCGGCTGCCGCCGGGCGGATCACATTGCGGAAAATAGCCGGGCGCGTCGTGACGGACCGGCGCATGGCAATGAGGTCGAGCACGGTGATGGTCACATAGCAGACGATGGTGCCGATGGCCGCGCCGATGATATTGAGGGACGGAATCGCCACAAGGATATAGTTGACGACGACCTTCACAACACCGCCGATGAGCATATTGACGACCGGCGTCGTCACGTCGCCGTGCGCCTGCATGATGGCATTGAACAGCAGGACCGTACTGTTGAAGATCACGGCAATGCCGAGATAGGCCAGAATCGGCGCTGCGGTCGCGACGCTCTCGGGGCCGTAGTTGCGCGCAAGCAGACGGATGATCGGCTCCGACAGCACAGCCAGCCCCACCGCGCACGGCATGGCAATGAGGCTCATGGTGCGCACGGCAGATTCCTCCGTGTGCCGCGCGCCCGCTGTGTTGCCTTTGGTCAGCGCAGCCGTCACGGTCGGGATGATCGAGATCGTGATGGGCGTAATGAGCGAGCACGGCAGATTGAAGATCGTCTGGCAGAAATTATAGATGCCCTTGGCCGTATCCGCCGCATCGGACGACCACACAAGCGCGCCGGTCAGCCGGCGCATATAGATCATCGTGTCGAACAGATTGATGATCTGCAGGCCCGCCGAGCCGAGCGTGATGGGGATGGCGATGACGAGCAGCTCCTTCATGGTCTGGCGGGTGGACTTGGCCTCTCCCCCGCCCTGCCGCAGGATCTGGTTGGACTTGCCGAACTGAATGCGCAGATACACGACCGCCACGATGCAGCCCGCCGTCACGCCGAAGATGCCGCCCGCAGCCGCATAGATGAGACTGCCGGTCTTCTTGAGCATCAGATACGCGCCGCCGAGGCCGAAGACCACGCGGATCATGGCCTCATAGACCTGACTGACGGAGGTCGGGGTCATGTTGCTCTGGCCCTGGAAGAAGCCCCGGTGGGCCGAGACGATGCAGATGAGCAGCACGCACGGCGACAGCGCCGCGATGGCCGCCCACGAATTTTCATTCGTCGTGACCATGACGGACAGCGGCTTGCAGAACACGAGCATCACGAGCGTTCCGATCACGCCGATGGTCAGGAAGACCTTCATGGAGACGGAGTAGATCTTGCGGATCTGCGCGTAATTCTCCAGCGCCTGCGCCTGCGAGATCATCCGGCTGACGGCGACGGGCAGGCCCGTCGTGGAGATCATCAGCAGGACGTTGTACACGTCATAGGCCGTGTTGAAATAGCCGAAGCCCCGCTCCTGCAGAATGTTTTGCAGGGGGACCTTATAGATGAAGCCGAGCAGCTTGACAATGATGGTCGCGGCGGTCAAGACCGCCACGCCCTGCAAAAAACTCTGCTTTCTGGGTGCCTTTTCGCCGCTCATGCCTGCGCCTCCGGTTCATCAGAGAAGACTCTGGGGATCGCGTAGTCGTGCAGCTCCTTCAGCGCGCCCGCGATATCCAGCGTGGGATACTTGCCGTCCGCGTACAGGATTTTGCCGCGCACCATCGTCAGCGCAACGTCGTGGCCGGAGGCCGCGTAGACCAGCTGGGACAGTACATTGTGGCACGGGATCAGATGCGGCTGGTTGAAGTCCAGCAGAATGAGGTCGGCGTCCATGCCAAGCTCGATGACGCCGCATTCGGCGCTTCTGCCCTGCGCTCTTGCGCCGCAGACTGTCGCCATCATCAGCGCAGCCTCCGCCGGAAGCGCCTTCGGGTCGCCGGTCTTGCCCTTGGCCATGAGCGCAGCGGCCTTGATCTCTTCAAACAAATCGAGATTATTGTTGGATGCGACAGAGTCCGTGCCGAGGCAGACGTTCATCCCGGCTCTTACCATGCCGAGCACGTCCGTGCAGCCAGAGGCCAGCTTCAGATTGCTGACCGGGCAGTGCGCCGCGGACACATGGCGCTTGGCCAGCAGCTGCATATCCTCCTGCGTCACATGGACGCAGTGCGCCGCGACCACGGGCACATCGAACACATGATGGCAGTCGAGCACCTGCGCGGGCGTCAGACCGTATTTCTCCACGCACGCGTCGTGTTCCTTCTTCGTCTCGGACAGGTGCACCTGCAGCTGCAGGCCGTTGTTGACGGCATACTCCGCCAGCGCGTCCCAGAGCTGATACGTCGAGGTATATTCGGCATGGATGGAGGCTTCAATTTTAATGCGGCCATTGTCATAGTTGTGCCACTTGTCCTTAAGTGCAACAAGCTCCTGGCAGGCCGGGAAGGTATCGAAGCAGAAGTCGTCTCCCAGGAACATGGACGTGCCGCGGGAGATATTGGCCTTGATGCCGGATTCGGCTACAGCTTGGCAGATCTCGTCGCAGAAGTAATACATATCCGACACGCTCGTCGTGCCGAAGCGCAGCGCCTCGGCAAGGGCAAGCGTTGTCGCCGCCTTGACGGCGCGGCCGTCGAGCCTGTCCTCGCGCGGGAAAATATAGTGCTGGAGCCAGTCCTGCAAATTCAGATCATCGGCATAGCCGCGCAGCAGGTACATGGGCAAATGCGTGTGGCAGTTGATGAGGCCCGGCATCAAGACCATGCCGGTCGCGTCAATAATCTTCTTCGGCTTCTCCTCAGGCGGCTTTTTCGCCATATAGGCGATCTTGCCGTCGGTGACGCCGACAAACGCATCCTGCCAGAGCGTCATCTGCTCGTTCATCGTAACGACGTTGACATGAGAAAACAAGGTGTCCATGGAAGCCCTCCTTATGGGTTCTGTTCACGCAGCCCGCGCAGGATCGAAAAAATCTCGTCCTTCTGCTGCAGGATCGTGTCGATGCGGGAGATATAGTCCTGCGGAATTTTCGGATTGTGGTAGCGGGCAAGCTTTTCCTCCGGGAGATTGATCTTGTTCATCCCGCCGCCGCCGAGAGAGAGGATGGTATGCAGTTCCTCCATCATATATATGTTGTAAAGTCCGGTATAGCCCGGCCTGCACCAGCCGGTGTTTTCAAAGCTGCCGGACATATATTTCTGCCGGTAAAGATAATACGGCTCATAGCCGCTCTGCCGCAGCGCATCCTCCGCGCCCGCGAGCATGGCGGCGACCGCCTCCTGCGGCGGAAGCTCCATGCGCGAGCCGAACAGCGCCGCGCCCTTTTTGAGCGCCAGCGTATGCACTGTAATATTGCTGGGGTTCAAGTCCAGCACCTGCCGGATGGAACCGGCAAAGCTTGCCGCATCATCCGCAGGCAGTCCCGCAATCAGGTCCATGTTGATATCGTCAAACCCGGCCTGCACCGCCTGCTCATACGCCTCGACGGTCTGCCGCGCCGTGTGCCTGCGGCCCACGGCCTCCAGAACCTTATCGGACATGGTCTGCGGGTTGATGGAAATGCGCGTCGCGCCGCCGTCTTTGATGACGCGAAGCTTTTCAGGATCCAGCGTGTCCGGTCTTCCGCCTTCGACGGTAAATTCCAAGCAGCGGGACAGATCAAAATTCCAGTTGATCGCGTCCAGCAGCCGCGCCATCTGTGTGCTCGAAAGCGTCGTCGGCGTGCCGCCGCCCATGTAGAGCGTGCGGATGTGGAAGCCCGAATTTTTTAACAGCGCGCCGGTATGCGCGATCTCGCGCAGCAGCGCGTCCAGATACGCAGGCAAAAACTCCCCGAAGCGCTCGATGGACTGGCTCACGAACGAGCAGTACGCACAGCGCGTCGGGCAGAACGGAATCCCAATATACACGGAAAGATCGTCCGCGTCAAGCAGTTTTGCTGCTTCGACCGTATGCCGGGAGGCGTCAACGCAGAGCCTCACCCGCTCCGGCGAGACAAAATAGACCTCGCGCAGAAGCTTTTCCGCGTCCTTTTCGCTGCCGCCCGCCATCAAACACTTTGTGGACAGCTTTGTCGGCCGCACGCCGGAGAGCGCGCCCCAAGGCGGCGCAGCCGGAAGCACCTGCAAAGCAGCCAGATAATAGCTGCGCTGTAAAATGCGCCGCGTTGCACGCACATCGGCCCTGTCCAGCAGCACACGGTTTACGGCAAAGCCGGTCTTCCCCTGATACGTGACCTTCGCCGTGGCCGTCAGATAGCGCTTCCCCCGCGAGAGGGACGAGACGGTCCCGTCGCCGGTAAACGGCTCGGTGCAGAACTCGCTCGGCTCCTGCGCAAACAGCTGCAGCTGCAGCTGCTCGACCGGGTAGCGCTCGGTATGCTTTTTCAGATACAGCTTCATTCGATCCCATGCCCCCGCAGATACGGATTGGTGCGCAGCTCCTCTTCGATGGTGCTGGACGGCCCGTGGCCGGGCAGCACGCGCGTCTCAGGCGGCAGCATGGACAGCCGCTTCAAAGACGCGGCCATGTCCCGGCTGCTTCCGCCGAGGAAGTCTGTCCGGCCATAGGAGCCTGCGAAGAGCGTATCGCCGGAAAAGAGCACGGTTTCGCACAGCAGGCACACGGAGCCCGGCGTGTGGCCGGGCGTAGAGAGCACCTGAAAGGTCAGACCGCCTGCCGCGACGGTATCGCCGTCCTGATACGTATCCGTATAGGTCAGCAGATCGTGGCACATATGGCTGGGGTCGTCCTTGTCAGCCTCGCCGATATACACGCGGGCGTTCGTCGCCGCGCGCAAATTTTTAAGCGCGCCGATATGGTCAAAGTGCGCATGGGTCAGCAAAATCGCCTCCAGCGTCAGCCCCTGCTCCTCCAGCGCGGCCAGCAGCCGCTTGGAGTTCGCGGCGGGGTCGATGATGACGGCGCGGCTGCTTTCGTCCGCCCGGACAAGATAGCAATTGGTGGCCAGCGGCCCCAGCGTAAGCGTCTGAATATTCATAGCGTCTCCTTATTTGAGATCGTCCGTGTCGACGATCAGCGTCACAGGCCCGTCGTTTTCCGACGCGACCTGCATATAGGCTCCGAATTCGCCGTGCTGCGGCGGGAAGCCGAGGCGTTCGCACTCGGCAAGGAACTGCTCATAAAGCGGAATCGCCAGATCGGGCTTGGCCGCGCCGATAAAGCTCGGCCTGCGGCCGTGGCTCACGTCGCCATAGAGCGTAAACTGGCTCACGACAAGAACGCTTCCGCCAACGTCGGCGAGCGAGCGGTTCATTTTATCGTTTTCATCGCGGAACACCCGCAGCCCCAGCACCTTTTCAGCCAGCTTCCGGCAAAGCGCAGGCGTATCGTCCGGCCCAACGCCAAGCAAAATCAAAAAGCCTCTTCCGATTTTTCCGTGAACAGCGCCGTCAATCGAAACACTGGCAGAATTCACGCGGGTAACGACTGCTTTCATAGTGAGATCCTTTCATTTTGTGGGAATGCTCTGCATTCAAAATTTGAGAGGCAGTACGAATTTGCCCAAGACCTGGTAGGGGCGGGGCTCTGCTCCGCCCGGCAGGATGCACCGGTTTTTACGGAAACCTTCGGCGAATTCACAACTGCCCAACGGGCCGATGTGGGCATCGGCCCCTACAAACGAGGAGGAAAATGATTGCGGATTTTCCGAAAAGCTGCCGTCCTTACTCTGTCCCTCTCTCGACATTATGCACGCCCGAGATGCCGCGCAGTCTTGTGCGGACGTTTTCAAGCTCTGTGAGGTTGTGGACGCCGAAGCGCAGGCAGACGATGGCGGTGCCGCCGCCGACAGAGCGTGCACTCATTTCGCTTGTGCGCAGACGCAAAGACGTGAGAATTGTTGCAACATCCAGCATCAATCCGTCGCGGTCGTCGGCCTCGATCTCCAACGACGTGGAGAACATCACGTCCGGGGCCTCCGCCCAAGTGACCTTGACCCAGCGGCCCTTCTGCGCGGGATCGAGCGCGGCTCTGGCGTTCGGGCAGTCCTTCCGGTGGACGGACACGCCGTAGCCCTTGGTGATAAAGCCGATGATCTCGTCGCCGGGGACCGGCGTGCAGCAGCGGCTGAATTTGATCATGCACGAGCCGATGTCCTCGACAATGACGCCGGAGGAATTGACGGCGGGCGCATTCTGCCGCGCAAGCGGCTTGGGGGCAAGCGTCCGGGTCGCTCTGGTCAGATCGTCGCGGATGCGGCCCACGGCCTTCGCAGCGGTCAGACCGCCGTAGCCGATGGCGGCATACATATCGTCCAGACATTCGAAGCTGACCTTTTTGAGGATGACCGGCAGAACCTCTGTATTCTGCAGAATATCGGGGTCGACACCGGCGTGGCGCAGCTCAGCCTCGAAGCTCGCCTTGCCGCGTACGATGTTCTCCTCGCGCTTCTCACGCTTGAACCACTGCTTGATCTTGACGCGCGCCTGATTGGACTGGCAGATGTTCAGCCAGTCGCGGCTCGGGCCCTTGGCGGATTTGGACGTTAAAATTTCAACGATATCGCCGTTGTGCAGCGGCGCGTCATAGCTTGCGATGCGGTTATTGACCTTCGCGCCGATCATGGAGTTGCCGACAGCGGAGTGGATGGCGTAGGCAAAGTCGATGGGCGTGGAGCCTGCGGGCAGGGAAATGACCTTGCCCTTGGGCGTGAAGACGAAGACCTCATCGTCGAACATATCGACCTTGAGCGAATGGATATAGTCGTCCGCTTCGACGTCCTGCTGATTTTCAAGCAGACGCCGCACCCACTCGAATTCCTTTTCCGAGCCGTCGCCCGCGTGCTGCTTGTATTTCCAGTGCGCCGCAACGCCGTATTCCGCCGTCTGGTGCATTTCCCACGTGCGGATCTGCACCTCGAACGGGATACCCTGTGAGCCGATGACGGTCGTATGCAGAGACTGGTACATATTGGGTTTCGGCGTGGAGATATAGTCCTTGAATCGGCCCGGAATGGGGTTAAACAGGTCGTGGATGTGGCCGAGGACGTTATAGCAGTCGGCAATATTGTCCACGATCACGCGGAACGCGTAAAGATCATACAGCTCGTCGATGGTCTTGTTCTGCGCACGCATCTTGCGGTAGATGGAATAGGTATGCTTGATGCGGCCATAGATCGATCCGTGGATGCCGACGGAGGCCAGCCGGGTCGTGATCTTTGACTGGATGGCGTTCATGAAGCTGTTGGCACTGTCCTCGTTCTTTTTGAGATAGTCGATGATCTCCTGATAGCCCTCGGGATCGAGATACTGCAGCGACGTGTCCTCCAGCTCCCACTTGATCTTCTGCATACCGAGCCGGTGCGCCAGCGGCGCGTAGACCTCCATCGTCTCCATGGACTTCGAGATCTGCTTGGCAGGCGTCTGGTACTGCAGCGTCCGGGTATTATGCAGGCGGTCGGAAATTTTGATGAGGATGACGCGGATGTCCTTCGACATGGCCATGAACATCTTGCGCAGATTTTCCATCTGCTGCTCTTCCATCGTAGAATACTGCACGCGCGTCAGCTTTGTGACGCCCTCGACCAGATTCGCGACCGTCTCGCCGAACAGGCGTGAGATCTCCTCGAAGCTCGCGTCGGTGTCCTCGAGGCAGTCATGCAGCAGCGCCGCCGCGATCGCGTCGGTATCGAGGCCGATCTCGGCCACGATCTCGGCCACGGCCAGCGGGTGGATGATATACGGCTCTCCGGACTTGCGGAGCTGGTTCTTATGCTTTTCGTCGGCGTATTCGTATGCCCGCTGAATGACCTCCAGATCAGCGGAGGGCGCATAACGGGCGATCGCCTGCATCATGGATTCGTAATGCTCCTGTTTGGTTTCCATTCAGTTTCCTGCCTTCTGCTTTTTCAGATGAATCAAAATCGGGCTTTTCTCAAGATCGACCTTCCGGCCGTTCGCGCACAGGCGGATGCACAGCGACTTTGGCCGCTGCTCCAGCTGCAAAAGCCCCTGCTCTGCCAGCACGTCGAGGCAGATGCGTGTTTTTCCCGCGCTTAAGGGGAGCTTCGCGCAGCGCGAAATTTTGCGGCTCAGGCAGCCCAGCTCTTCCGACAGCACGCCGTCCTGCGAAAATGCGGCCAGATACCGCCAGACGGCGGCAAAATCCTGCCGCGTCGGCAGCAGACACCCGGCCTCGTCGCAGCTGAGCGCGCCGCCCGCCAGATGCTTTTTATAGACCGCACGGTCGTGCCCCTGCGCCTCGCGGAAGGCCTTGTCGGGCCGGATATCCACAAGGTTCAGCTGCACCGAGCGCACGGAACGGTATTCATTGATCTGCGGCGTAAACGCGATGTCGACCACGTCGCCCTGCGCCACGGCGGCACGCTGCGCGTTGGTCGAGAAGAAGATCGCGCCCCAGGTATGCGTGCCCTTTGACAAACGCAGGCGCAGATGCTTTCCGCCGCCAACCTCCGCCAGCTCCGTCACATGAAGCCCGCGCATACAAAGAACCGGACGCGGGCAGCCCGCGCCGCAGGGTTCGAGGTCGCCCAGCGCCTGAATATTTTCAATGGTCAGCAGTTCCGGCGGAATTTCGCAGTCGATGGCAAGTGCGGTGCTGCACGCGTCCGACTCCCGGAAGCTCGCACACAGGGCCATCATCTTTTCGCGGAAGGGCGCGATGCTCTCGCGCCGGATAGTAAATCCGGCGGCAAGTTCATGCCCGCCGTAGCTTTCAAGCAAGCCGGACAGCTGCTCCAGCGACCGGAACAGGTTGAACCCGCCGTAGGACCGCGACGAGGCCTTACCCTTGTCGCCGTCGAGGCAGATGAGGAACGTCGGGCAGCTGTATTCCTCCGCCATGCGGGAGGCCACGATACCCACCACGCCCTGGTGCCAGCTCTCGTCCGCCAGCACGATCGCCTGCGGCGGCCCGCCGGGCGGGAGCATGGCGACAGCGGACTGATAAATGCTGCTTTCGATCTCCTGCCGCCGGCGGTTGAGGCGGCAGAGCGCGCCCGCCAGCTCGACCGCGCGTCCCGCGTCGTGCGTCAGAAACAGCTCTGTCGCAATTCCGACCTCGCCCATGCGTCCGGCTGCATTGATGCGCGGGGCAAGCGTATAGCCGATGGTGCCCGCCGTGACCGGCCCCTTCTGCACGGAGCATTCGGCCATCAGCGCCGCAATGCCGACGCGCCGCGGGTTCTCCAGCGCCTTTAAGCCCCGTGCGACCATTGTGCGGTTCTCTCCCGTGAGGGGCATGACGTCCGCAACCGTGCCGAGGCAGAGAAAATCACAGTATTGATCCAGAAGCGTTTCCTGCTCGCCCTCGATGGCGGCAGCCAGCTTGAACGCAACGCCGACGCCCGCCATTTCCGTGACCGGCTGCGGCTGGTCCTTCCGGTGCGGGTCGACGAGCGCAATGGCCTGCGGCAGTTCGGATTTGCACTCGTGGTGGTCGGTGATGACCAGATCGATGCCAAGCTCCCGGCACAGCGTGGCCTCGTGATTGGCCGTGATGCCGCAGTCGACCGTCACGATCAGCTCCACGCCCTGCTTTTTGAGCGTGTCGATGGCGATGGGGTTCAGCCCGTAGCCCTCTTCAAGGCGGGCCGGGATATAGCTGGTCACATGGCCGCCCTTGCTGCGCAGATACTCCGTCAGCAGGCAGGTCGCCGTAATGCCGTCGACGTCGTAATCGCCGAAGACGGCGATATGCTCACGCCGGGAAAGCGCCTGTTTGACGCGGGCGGCAGCCTTGTCCATGTCCAGAAGGGCAAACGGCGACGAGAGCGGATAGCTGCAGGATAAAAATTCGCGGGCCGCGCCCGCATCCCGATAGCCGCGGCTGCACAGCAGCGCGGCCGTGATCGGGGAAAAGCCCGCCGCGCACAGCGCCCTCGCGTCGGCAGGCTCATAGGACGAGATTTTCCAGGTTCCGTACTTCAATTCCAATGCACATCCATTATTTTTTCTTTTTCGGCTATTATAGCATTTCAAACCGAATATCACAATACAAAAAGTGGATACCAGCGGCGCAAAGCACGGATTTTTCGCAGGAGCCGGACGGTCCCGGCGCGCAGACGCGTCGTTTTGCTTTTCTTTGTGGCCCGAATGTGTTAAAATAGCGGCAATCGAGACGCAGGAGGGTTCGGTATGCAGGAGAAAAAACGGGGCAGGACGCACAGCCGCTGGCTGCTTCCGGCGGCGCTGGTGCTGGCAGGCGCGGCATGGTTTGAAAATTTCACGCTCTCGACGAGCACCGTGACCGCCGCCTGCGCAGCGCTGCCGGAGGCGTTTTCCGGGCTTCGGATCGTGCAGATCTCCGATCTGCACGGCAGGCGCTTTGACGCAGAGAGCCGGTACCTGCTGGAGCTGGTGCGCCTGCAAAGTCCGGATCTCATCGCCCTGACCGGCGATCTGGCCGACGAATTCACGGACTTTTCCATGCTCCCGCCGCTTCTTGATGGCCTGACGGCGCTTGCGCCGACATTTTATGTGACGGGAAACCATGAGTGGGTGCTCTCCCGCGAAAAGCGCGAGGCACTGTTTTCCATGCTGGACGCGGCAGGCGTCGTGCGCCTGCAAAACGAGTACCGGCTGCTGAAAAAGGGGCAGGCCTCCATCGTCCTGGCCGGGGTCGACGACCCGAACGGCCCGTATGACCAGAAGCGCCCGGCGCAGCTCGTGCGCGAGATCCGGCAATCGCAGGGCAGGGACGCGTATATCCTCATGCTCTCGCACCGCAACGACGAGCTGGACCTGTGGGCAAACATGGGCGTGCAGACCGTCCTCTGCGGCCACGGCCACGGCGGGATCGTGCGCCTGCCGTTCGTGGGCGCCGTTTTTGGGACGCACCTCGATCTGTTCCCGGACTATACGGCAGGGCTGTACCGGAAGGGGCAGACCAGCATGATCGTCAGCCGCGGTCTCGGCGGCAGCCGGAAGCTGCCGCTGCGCATCGGCAACCGCCCGGAGATCGTAACCGTTATTTTAAAAGCAGAATCCGGAAAGGTTTGAACTTTTTATAAACATTCCGCCCACGCTCTTGTATTTCCTCCGCAGATTTTTATAATAGACTCCATCAAACGATTTACAGATGGAGTGACAGATCATGTTTCGGAAAATCGGGGACGGATTACGTAGGTTTATGGCCGGGCGCTATGGCTCTGACCGGCTGAACCAGTGCTTGCTGGGCGCGGCGTTTGTGCTGATTCTCATCAGCGCCATCGGCGGCCGGCAGGTGCAGTGGATGTCCATGCTGAGTCTTCTGGCCTATGTTCCGCTCATCTGGTCGATGTTCCGGATGTACTCGCGCAACATTGAGGCGCGCCGGCGTGAAAACGCAGCGTTCCTGCGCTTTTTCAGCCGTCTGACGGATAAGCAGTACCGCTATTTCCGCTGCCCCGGCTGCCGTCAGGTCGTCCGCGTCCCGCGCGGCAAGGGCAAGATCAACATCCGCTGCCCGAAATGCAGCCGTCAGTTCATCAAAAAGACCTGATCTCGAAATTTATCTTGCTTTTCCCATACGCGCCTGTTATAATATGCCCGCACGGAGTGGTATCGAAGTGGTTATAACGGCCCTGACTCGAAATCAGGTGTACCGGCAACGGTACCGTGGGTTCGAATCCCACCCACTCCGCCAATTTCTTGTTGAAAGTGTTCAATCAGAAGCGTTCTGATTGAACACTTTCACTATATTTCACGACTTTTTCGAGTTTTTTCCGACCACTGTATGTGGGGCAAATTCTTATCTCCTGCAACTTTCAATGCTGAAAACGCCTTGTGCAGCAAGGCTTTCCGGGCTTTTGGAGAGAAAACAGGAGAGAAAAAGCTACGCCTTTTCCGTCTGAAATCCAAGTCCTGAAAGCATGGCATCTGCCGAGGACAGCTTTGTGCTGTAGTCTAGATGGGCATAGATGTTTGCCGTCGTGGAAAAATCACTGTGTTCCAGCCAATCCTGAACCTGCTTCATCGGAACACCGTTTGCCAGCATGAGTGAGGCACAACTATGTCGGAGATCATGGAAGCGAATGCGCCGCAGGCCGTTTGCATCCAGCAGCTTCGGAAATTGCTCCGTCACATAATGCGGCTTGATGAGGTCTCCCATCTCGTTGATGCAGACATAACCGGCGAACTGCTTATGGTATGACCGACTGCATGCAGTTATTTTAGAGAACTGCATTGCTTTTTTTGAAAATCAAAACCATCAAGAACTTGCATCTTTTTTGTGAATTTGTGCATGAGCTGATTGCAATTAAAGAGGTTACCGTGTATAATAAAATAGAAGTCGTGATTATCGAATGAGTAAAGGGGTGTATGTTATGGGGATAAGTTATAAAAAACTTTGGATGCTCCTGCTAAATCGAGACATAAAGAAGTCCACCCTCCGGCAAGAGCTTAACCTTGCATCCGGAACATGGACGAAACTGAATAAGGGGGAAGAAGTGTCCCTCTCTATTTTGCTGCGCATTTGCGGCTACTTGAATTGTGACATTGGAGATATTTGTGAAGCTGTGCGAACGGACAAGGACTGAGTCCGGTTTTTCGTGCAGCTCTTTTTGTAGAATAATAAATGTGAAACTATAACTTTGGAGGTTGCTGAAATGGCTGAGAATAATACAAGCAATATCGGCTTTGAGAAACAAATCTGGGGCGCGGCTTGCGTCTTGCGTGGAAACATCGACGCATCCGAATATAAGTCCGTCGTTCTCGGATTGATTTTCTTGAAATACATTTCTGATCGCTTCGAGGCAAAGTACAAGGAACTGGTTGAAGAAGGCGATGGATTTGAAGAAGACCAGGACGAATACACTGCCGAAAACATCTTCTTTGTCCCTGAGAATGCACGATGGAGCGCGATTGCTGCTGCCGCTCACACGCCGGAAATTGGCACGGTGATTGATGATGCAATGCGCAGTATTGAGAAAGAAAACAAGCGTCTCAAAGATATTCTTCCTAAGAACTTCGCCCGTCCAGAGCTGGACAAGCGGCGTCTTGGTGAAGTGGTTGATCTCTTCACCAATATTCAGATGATCGAGCATGGAAACAGCAAGGACATTCTTGGTCGCACATACGAATATTGCCTCTCCAAGTTTGCCGAGCAAGAAGGCAAACTTGCTGGTGAGTTCTATACTCCCTCTTGTGTTGTGCGTACCCTTGTTGAGGTGTTGCAGCCGTTTAATGGACGTGTTTATGACCCGTGCTGCGGCTCTGGCGGTATGTTTGTTCAGTCCGCAAAGTTCATCGAGAATCACGGCGGCAACATCAACAAGATTTCCGTTTTTGGTCAGGACTCCAACCCGACCACATGGAAGATGGCGCAGATGAATCTTGCCATTCGCGGTATTGAAGCCGACCTCGGCAAGTTTAATGCGGACACGTTCTTTAACGATTGCCACCCTCAGCTCAAGGCAGACTTCATTATGGCAAATCCGCCCTTCAATCTCTCCGGCTGGGGTGCGGATAAACTCGTTGATGATGTCCGTTGGCAGTATGGTACGCCTCCTGCTGGAAATGCAAACTTCGCGTGGTTGCAGCACATGATCTGGCATCTCGCTCCGAATGGACGTATCGGTATGGTGCTTGCAAATGGTTCGCTTTCTTCGCAGTCCGGCGGTGAAGGCGAAATCCGCAAAAACATTATCAATGCTGACCTTGTGGACTGTATCGTCGCAATGCCGACGCAGCTTTTCTACACGACGCAGATTCCTGTATCGCTCTGGTTCCTTGCAAAGAACAAGAAGCAGAAAGGCAAGACACTATTTATCGACGCACGGAAACTCGGCACTATGGTTACGCGGAAGCTGCGCGAACTGACGGATGAAGACATCAAGAAAATTGCCGACACCTACAACGCATTCGTTGAAGGAACGCTTGAAGATGAAAAGGGCTTCTGTGCGGTTGTCACTACGCAGGACATTGCAAAGCAAGATTACATTCTCACTCCGGGACGCTATGTTGGAATTGAGGAACAAGAGGATGACGGTGAGCCGTTTGAAGAAAAAATGGGGCGTCTGACTTCTGAACTGTCGGAGCTTTTCGTTAAATCTCATGAGCTTGAAGCGCAGATAAAAGAAAGGTTAGGGGCGATTGGATATGAGATTTAATCTATGGGAAGATTGCAACAGGGTTCCTCTAACCGAGCTGCTGTCTTTTGTTGTAGACAATCGCGGCAAGACTGTTCCTACTGCGCCCAGCGGACACAAGCTGATAGCAACGAATTGCGTGACAAACAACGCCTTGTTTCCGGTGTATGAAAAAATTAGATATTTAAGCGAGGAAACTTATCAGACATGGTTTCGGGCACACCCGATTCCCGGTGATATTCTCTTCGTGAACAAGGGAACTCCGGGACGAGTCTGCCTTGTTCCTGATCCCGTTGATTTTTGTATCGCGCAAGATATGATTGCATTGCGCGCTGACGAATCGAAGATTTATCCCAAATATTTGTTTGCAGTGCTAAGAAGCAGAGAAATTCAACAACAGATATATAACACAAATGTGGGAGACGTTATTCCGCATTTCAAGAAGCAATTTTTGGATCAGTTGTTGATTCCCATACCTGAGCGGTCTATACAAGAGTCAATCGGAGACTTGTATTATGTGCTTAGCCTCAAGGCAGAACGTAACAAAAAGATAAACGATAATTTAGCTGATCTCCTACAAACGGTCTATCAGGAACGTTTTGGCGATACCAGTTTGATAGCAAATCAGGGCATCCTATCGGATATTTGCTCATATTCAAGAGACAAAGTAGCTGTCTCCGAGCTGAACGTCAGCACCTACTTCTCAACAGAGAATATGCTGTCGGGAAAAGCTGGTTCAACCGAGGCTACAAGCCTCCCAACTACATCGCAGACAACTGCTTGCCATAAAGGTGATACGTTGATTTCTAACATTCGACCTTACTTTAAGAAGATTGTCTACTGTGAGGACAACTGTGGCTGCTCAACCGATGTTCTTTGCTTTACGCCAAGTCAACCGCGATACTCGGCGTACCTATTCAGCACCCTATATGCCGACAAGTTCTTCGCATTTATGGTTGCTGGATCGAAAGGAACGAAAATGCCTCGTGGAGATAAGCAGCAGATTATGACATACCCTGTTGTTCTACCATCAGAAGAAGAGTTAGCCGGGTTTAATACCATTGCTTCACCACTCCTTGAGCAGATTTATTCCAATAGCGCGGAGAATAAACGGCTGTCCATACTGAGAGATACCCTTCTTCCCAAGCTGATGTCCGGAGAGATTGATGTTTCTGCCATCCAGCTCTAAGCTGCTAAATTATCGTTTACCGTCTTAATAACTCTCACCAGTGGCGAGAGTTTTACAAAAGGGACTGCCACTGAATGTCGTTCTCTTACCTCGAAAGGAGACACGACAATGACAGAACAACTTATCGCGGAGATACAGCGAAAAATGCTGCCGTATCTCAACAACGAACAGCTCATGCACCTTCGGGATGCAATGGCTGAGACATTGGAAGGGGCAACGATAACCTATGATGGCAGCGCAATTCCAGCGGCAGAAGAGACGGATGCAGTCGAAGCATTTATCACGGCAAAGCGGATCGAAGGCTGCTCGGAGAAAACCCTGAGCTACTACCGGAAGACGATTGAGGCTCTGATTGCCGGAGTCGGAAAGGCTGTACAACAGATCACCACAGATGATTTGCGCCGCTATTTGACAAGCTATCAAATTCAGCGTAGGTCGAGCAAAGTGACCATAGACAACATCCGCCGGATCCTGTCCAGCTTCTTCTCATGGCTTGAAGATGAGGATTTCATTGTGAAAAGTCCGGTACGCCGGATTCATAAAGTCAAGACTGCAAAGGTGGTCAAGGACACCTACACCGATGAAGCATTAGAGCTGATGCGTGACAACTGCACAACGGCACGAGACTTGGCGATGATTGATATTCTGTCTTCCTCTGGAATGCGTGTTGGTGAGCTGGTCACGCTAAACCGCGAAGACATCAACTTCAACGAACGCGAATGCGTTGTTGTCGGCAAAGGCAATAAAGAACGACTGGTCTACTTCGATGCAAGGACGAAGATTCACCTTCAAAACTATCTTGAGGGCAGAACAGATGAAAATCCCGCATTGTTCGTTTCGCTAAAAGCCCCGTTTGACCGGCTGATGATCGGCGGTGTGGAGACACGTCTTCGGGAGCTGGGAAAGCGTCTGAATATCCCGAAGGTTCACCCTCACAAGTTCAGGCGGACACTGGCTACTACTGCCATAGACAAAGGAATGCCCATAGAGCAAGTCCAGCAGCTCTTAGGACATCAGAAAATCGACACCACCATGCACTATGCAATGGTGAAACAACAGAATGTGAAGCTGGCACATAGAAAATATATCGGTTAGGAGTGCAAATATGGAAACCAAGAAATACCGATTTGATGAAGTGACTATCAACTTTGACAAGAAACGAATACCTCTTTCCAGCGCACAACGCGAAAAAAGGCAAGGCACGTTTCGTTATTATGGTGCGCAAGGAGTGATCGACCATGTTGATGATTATATCTATGATGGTACATATCTACTAATTGCAGAGGATGGTGAGAATCTAAAATCAAAAAAGCAGAACATTGCGCAGGTTGTTGACGGACAATTTTGGGTCAACAACCATGCACATATTGTGCAAGGAAACGAACAGAGTGACACCCGATTCCTTTGCTATTTGATAAACAGCATGGACTTATCTGGATATGTCACCGGTTCAGCTCAGCCAAAATTATCTCAAGCGAACTTGAATGCCATAACACTCTCTCTACCTACTCTCGTTGAGCAAAAGAGGATTGTAGAATACCTATATATGCTTGATCAGAAGATAGATGTCAATCGACAGATAAACGATAATTTAGCGGCTTAGAGCTGGATGGTGAAGACATCAATCTCGCCGGACATCAGCTTGGGCAAGAGACTATCCCTAAGTCGCTTGAGTCTATCGTTTTCGATGGCGTTAATTCGTATTTGCGCGTACATCGGTGAAACGAGAGATTGAAACTCTGCCAGCTCGTCCCCCGAAGGAAGAATTAACTCATAAGAGAGCGTGTCCGACGGTGTTGTTCTTTGTCTACTGCCCGTTGAGCCAGTAACATGACTACACATAAAGTCGGAAAAGGAATTGCTATCTATGACTGAGTACAGGAAATCTGTAATAGTCTTATCTTTTGCTTTATAGACGATGAACTCCGTAGAGCATACTGCATTCCCGGTCAGACAATACGGCTTCCAAACACGCTTCGTTGTTGGGTTGAGTTTTGAGATCATGAAGCACGAGGCATCAATGATGAATTTATTGCTCTTGATGGATGTGGATAGCTCAAAGACCGGAAACCTCGCCTCATCAAAAGCTGGAATGCTATAATGCTCAAGCAGTATCTCAGGCTCTTTCAGTGGGTTGAAACTCTTATTTGAGATCGTCGCAACCTCTCCAAGAGTTACAATACGCCAGTCGGAAGGCAAATCATTAGGCGAAACAGTCTCAAAACGCTCATGATATATTGCCTGAGCTTGCTGCTCTAAATTATCGTTTACGCTAGGAGGGATAAGATGAAATACTGCTTTTACTACGATGAGTCTGAGCATAGCAGGGTCATCAATCTCTCAACCGTTACTGGTGAGACATATTATGATGGTTTTCTGGCAGCTATTATCGGGTGGCGCAGCGATCACGAAACAGCTTTTGAACAGCGTTATCATGCTTTTGAAGAAAAATACGCTGATAGGAAGAAAAAAGGAGAGCTGAAAAGCGGAACGATAAAGCCGAAGCAGTTAGTTCATGGATTTGCCTCTCTCAACGAAGCAAATGCAAAGCTGCTTGGAGATTTCTTCTCCATCTTTGATGAGAACAGCTATATCTATCTGTTCTGTGCAAGCAAAATCGAATACGTTATCACCCAGATTTTCAAAGGCTATCGCAATAGCGTCTTCTTTGATATGGACGCTGCACGCTACTCAATAGTCAAAGCGATAGTTACATACCGACCCACAGAGGTAATTGAAAGCCTGTATAAAAGCCCAGCGGAGTTTGTAGCTGCGTTAATGACATTCTTGACGAACCGGATTAGGCGCAACAAAGAAAACCGCGAATTGAAGGCGCAGGAAAACACGGCATTTGAAGCCGTCCTTTATGTCCTGAATAACGTCGATGTTCCGCAGTCCCTCGCTTGGGACTACCATTCGCAGTTTGTCGGGTTTGGAAATTTCCTGAGCAGCAAGGGCATTCTTGATTATTCAGTCTTGCTTGACAAGGAAGGTGAAGCAGGAGCCGAAAGCAAAACTCTCATTGCCGCGAAAGAAGCCAGTTTGAAGAATTGCGAAGAGGCAGACTCGATAGACCACTTTGGAATTAGAATGGCTGATATGCTGGTAGGAATTATCGGCAAACTGATGAAATCGCTATACCATTCCTTGACACCGACGCAGGACAGTCCCCGCATTGCGAAGACTCTTCTTAGCAAAGAATGGTTCAGACTAACCGATGGGCAGTTACAGCTATACAAGCAGCTTTATCATATCGTGTTCGAGATCAACAATGATTGGTATAAGGTCTATGCCGGTAATTATTCAGATGACCTTGTTAGCTTTTTGGGACTGCTGGATTTCATGAATCATTTCAATTCAGCTAAAGACATCGAACAAGACTTTGATATGCAACCGGAGTATTGTAATAGCTGCATCTGCCAAAGACTTGAAACCCATTTTGAGCAGATGAAAAACAAGCTGCCTGTTGAGCCGGTGAAAGATCAAGAAAAGGATTTTTTTAGGAATCGACGCGGCGCAAAAGTTTATCACGATGTAGACAGACAACCCATTCTGGAACTCACCAAAGGAAAAAACGCCTTTGTAGTTCTTTCTGTCGGTATTGCAAAGGGCGGCATCCCATTAGTCACTGTTGAGGCATCTCCTGAAAATCTATGTTATAGGCTGCCTGTACAGTTGTGGGAATGGGCAATAACACTGGTTTCATTGGCAAATGCGGGAGAAGATTTATTTCCTGCTGAGGTAATCTTCACAAAAGCTGAAAACCGCATCTATGCGGATATTATATAGAGGGAGTTGAGTACAAATGGCAGGCTATTTTACCGAATCAAATTATGAGAATGCCGTCTTGCAGCTTCTCAATGAAGAACTGGGCTATAACTATATCTATGGACCGGATGTGAAGCGCGATTATCACTCGCCGCTTTATGAGGATGTTCTGCTACCTTCCTTGCAGCGGATCAACAAGAGCCTGCCTATGGATGCTCTGACGGAGGCGATCTACAAGCTCAAAAACCTTGAAACCGGAACGCTCTTGCAGAAGAACATGGTCTTTATGGACTACCTCCAAAACGGAGTCCCGGTAAAATACTATGACAAGGGTGAAGAACGCTCTACCCTTGTTTACCTTGTAGACTTCAAAAATCCTGCCAGTAACGAGTTCACAGTTGCGAATCAATGGACTTTCATTGAGAACTCCGAAAAAAGACCAGATGTGATTCTCTTTGTCAATGGTCTCCCACTCGTCATTGTGGAGTTGAAGTCTCCGTCCCGCGAAGAAACCGATGCTTCCGCAGCATACCGCCAGCTCCGGAACTATATGTATGAGATCCCCTCTATGTTCATTTATAATGCGGTATGTGTCATGAGCGACTTGACCACTTCAAAGGCTGGTACAATCACGTCCGGCGAAGACCGCTTTATGGAGTGGAAAACAACAGACGGCAGCTATGAGAATACGCAACACGCATCATTTGACACATTCTTTGTAGGAGTGTTTGAGAAGACCCGCTTCATTGACATCGTGAAAAACTTCATCTGCTTTAATGTGGATGGACAGAATACTTTCAAGATACTCGCCGGGTATCATCAGTATTTCGCAGTCAAAAAGGCGATTGAGTCTACAAAACACGCAACCGTGACGGACGGTAAGGGTGGCGTCTTCTGGCATACACAGGGCAGCGGAAAATCGTTGTCTATGGTCTTCTATGCTCATTATCTGCAAGAAGCGTTAGAAAGCCCCACTATCGTTGTCATTACCGACCGTAACGATCTGGACGACCAGCTTTACGGACAATTCGCCCGCTGCAAGGACTTCCTCCGGCAAACGCCGCAGCACGCTGAGAGCCGCAAGAATCTGAAAGAACTGCTTGCAAACAGACAGGCAAACGGCATAATCTTCACGACCATGCAGAAGTTTGAAGAAAGCAACGAAGCTCTTTCGGAACGCCGGAACATTATCGTGATGGCTGATGAAGCGCATCGCGGGCAATATGGTCTCAATGAGAAGGTTGTGGTCAAGCAGAAGGACAACGGCGAAGTCGAGGCGAAAACCGTTATCGGCACTGCCCGCATTATAAGAGACACGCTTCCTAATGCGACCTACATTGGATTCACCGGAACACCGATCTCCACAAAAGACCGCAGTACACGAGAGGTCTTCGGTGATTACATCGACATCTATGATATGACACAGGCAGTTGAAGACGGAGCTACAAGACCCGTCTATTACGAAAGCCGCGTTATTCACCTGAAACTCGACGAGAACACCCTCCATCTGATCGATAATGAGTATGACATTATGGCTGACAACGCCGATCCGTATGTCATTGAAAAGAGCAAAAAGGAACTTGGTCAGATGGAAGCAATCCTCGGTGCCGACCAGACGATCAACTCCTTGGTAAATGACATTCTTGATCATTACGAGAATTACCGCGAGAATATCCTGACCGGCAAGGCGATGATCGTTGCTTATTCGCGTCCCATAGCAATGAAGATTTATAAGCGCATTCTTGAGCTACGCCCGGCGTGGACGGAAAAGATTGCAGTGGTCATGACGCAAGGCAATAATGATCCAGAAGAATGGCGTGAGATTATCGGCAATAAAGCGCATAAGGACGATATGGCGCGGAAATTCAAAGACAATAACTCTCCGCTGAAAATCGCTATCGTCGTGGATATGTGGCTGACCGGCTTTGATGTTCCCTCCCTTGCTACGATGTATGTCTATAAGCCAATGGCTGGACACAACCTGATGCAAGCTATCGCCCGCGTCAATCGTGTCTTCAAAGATAAAGAAGGCGGTTTGGTTGTTGATTACGTCGGTATTGCGGCTGCACTGAAACAGGCAATGAACGACTATACTGCCAGAGACAAGAAGAACTATGGTGATACAGATGTAAGCAAGGCTGCATATCCGAAGTTCCTTGAAAAGCTCTCTATTTGCAGAGATTTGTTCCACGGATTCAGTTATGAGAAATTCATGACCGGAAGCGACCTCGACAGGGCAAAGCTCATCAGCGGAGGTGTGAACTTCATACTTGGCAAAAGTGTTGCAGAGTACGAGCTTCCCGACAATGAGAAGACACAGAATGTGTTCATCAAAGAAGCCCTGCTTCTCAAGCAGGCACTTTCGCTGTGCAGCAGCTTGGTAGACGAGCAAACTCGCATGGAGGCAGCTTTCTTCGAGTCCGTAAGAACAATGACCGTGCGCTTGGTTTCAGGCGGTACCGGAAAGAAGTTTACGCTTCCAGAAGTAAATGAGCGCATTAACGAGCTTTTGAAGCACAGCATCAAGAGCGAAGGCGTTATCAACCTCTTTTCTGATGTCCAGACTGAGTTTTCGCTGTTCGATCCGAAGTTTCTTGAAGAAGTGGCAAACATGAAGGAGAAGAATCTTGCAGTCGAACTCCTGAAAAAACTGATTTCCGAACAGGTCTCTGTTTACCGTCGAACAAATATCGTCAAGTCTGAAAAGTTCTCCGAAATCATTCAGAGCGCGATGAACCGCTATTTGAACGGAATGCTCACCAACGAGGAAGTCATTCAAGAATTACTCAAGCTGGCGAAAGACATTGCCGCTGCTGCCGCCGAGGGTGAAAAACTCGGATTGACAGCGGACGAGCTTGCTTTCTATGATGCTCTGACGAAGCCGCAAGCAATCAAGGACTTTTACGAGCATGATGAGCTTATTGCTATCACGAAAGAACTGACAGATTTGCTTCGCAAAAACCAGACAATAGACTGGCAAAAGAAAGAGAGCGCAAGAGCTGGAATGCGCCGCTTGGTCAAAAGGCTGCTGAAAAAACACAAATATCCGCCTGAGGGTATGGATGATGCAGTCCAGACTGTCATGAGCCAGTGTGAGATGTGGACGGACAATGTAATGACCGCTTAACTCCCCTACGAGAAAGGAGTAGATCATGGGCAATTCAGTCATGTTGAATGGCGTCGAATATGCCGGAGAACAGATTGCCTACAAAGACAGCACCTATGAACTTGTGTCAAAGGTAGCATATCTGATCGGCGTCCCGCTCCGTATTTTTCAAAATGAACACGAGCCGCCGAAGATAGAGATATACAACCGGCTTGAGCAGGATAAAAATGCCCGCATTATCCGAAATCTATGTATCATCCGCACCGCCATTGAGCGCAACTACCGGAAAATAAATGACATCATGCGGATGGAGTATCGAGGGCTGCTTTCAATGCCAGAGATCATCCCGGCTTCCAGTATGCAGCAGCTTTCAAACGACGGAATCAGCTTTATCAAAAAGTCGAGTACAAAGCTCTGCCACCACATTATCGAGATCAACCGGCTGATTTCAGACCGCATTAACAACTGCAAAAGCCTCTTTCCAATCTGGATTAACTGGACGTACATAAAAGAGCTGTTCATTATGCCAAACGGCTTGACAGAGGACGGAACGAAAGATGCTGCGGACATCTATTACGCAAGTCTCTCCTACTACCCCTATCAAATGTACATCAACTGGGTACCGATGGACGAGGGCAATGTCCTCTATAATGATAAGAAGTTTGCTACCCTGCTTTATCAATGGCATTGCGACGCCTTCACGGAATACAGTAAAGTCTCCGATGCAGGGGCTTTTGTAAAAAACAATATCTACGACTTCATAGATGACAGTGAGAAGACCGTATTGGTAGTGGACTGCGAAAACTCTGACCCGTACAAGCTGTGCGCCACGCTCAAAAACCTTGATTATGAGGTCATGCAGAAAATTACGGCGATCATTCTCTTTGATGACGTACATACCGCTACGGCATGGCGGATTCTTGAAAACTACACCCGCATCCCCGTTGAACATATCATGATTGAGCGGATCAAGCAGAACAAATCACTGGTAGACATCAAGCTCACCGCAAGAGCCTGTCAGGAACACTACCAGAAGCAAGTGGATTCCTTCGTCATCGTCTCAAGCGATTCCGACTACTGGGGGCTTATCTCTTCCTTGCCGGACGCCAGATTCCTTGTCATGATTGAGCGGGAAAAATGCGGACCGGATATGAAGGCAGCACTTGCAGAATCAGGGATATTCTACTGCTATCTGGATGACTTCTACTCCGGCAACAGCGAGGACATCAAGAAAAACGCACTGTTCAAGGAGATGTACCGCTGGATTGACAACTCCGTTCACCTGAACGTCAACGATATGTTTGATGCAGCTCTGCGAAACACGAGGATCGAAATGTCTCCCGCAGAGCGGCGGCAGTTCTATGAGAAGCACATCAGACACATGACGCTGACCATCGACGAGAACGGAAACGTCAGCATTGAACTGAAACGCGGATAGCCTTGGTTTCTATTCCGGGAGGAATGTGGATGGACAACAGATTCTATTTTGGATTCAATACATCGGAGGAACGGAAAAAGCGCAGAAAAGCAGAGCTGTACTCCATGAGTGAGCAAGTCAGCACCTTCTTTTGGGATGAAGCCCCGCAGCATGGTTTGGAAATGCGTGAGGGACAGCAGGATATGTCCTTTGAGATTGTGGACGCCCTCATAAACGATCAGCATTTTGCGATTGAAGCTGGCGTGGGCATTGGAAAGTCCTTTGGCTATCTTGTGCCGGTGCTGCTGTACAGCAAACGCATGAACAAGCCGGTTATCATCGCAACCTCGACCATTGCGCTTCAAGAACAGCTCTGGCGCGATGTCCACGCGGTAATGCCCCTTCTTGGGCTGAACAGAGATGTCATCCTCGCAAAAGGACAGACCCATTATCTCTGCAACAAACGCGCAGATGAGTATATGTGTGACCCGAAGGCTGACCCACCGGACGCGCTCAAAGAAGGAATCCAGCAGGGGTATGAGGAACGCAAGGATTTCCCGGAGGTTTTGCCGCAAGGCGTCTGGGACAAGGTAAACGTGCAGCGGTTCAGCATGAAGAATTGCGGCTCCTGTGAAAAGAAGTGCAAGTATTACAAAGTCCGCGCAGCATTAAAGTTTACGGATGGAGTGGTACTGTGCAATCAGGATTTTCTAACCCAGCATCTGATGAAACTCCGGCGCGGTCAGGAAGGGCTGATTAACGCCGCCGCTGATCTGCTTGTCGTGGATGAAGCACACAACTTGGATGATAAGGTGCGGAGTGCCACAACGGAGCGTTTCGGGCAAGGTATGCTCTTTGGAATGATTAAGAGCGCATTCTATGAGCTGCGATCCTTTGACCAGAGCAGTGTGTCAGGTGAAAAGCGAGAGGCAGAGAGCGCAATCATCGCCTTCTATAACTGCCTGAAAGCACAAGTCCAAAAGCAGATCAACGAGGCAGAGCAGGATATGCGCTACGCTGACCGCTTTTTCTTCGACAACAATGGCAGTGCGATTGAACTGCTTACCGAGATGAACGCCGCCATACACAACCTTTCGTCCAGCATTCAGATTTATTCCAGCATGGATTTCAGAAACAACCGTTCCTTTGCTGCCTCTGATGATCTGGATGCCGTCAGCGAGTCCCTTTCAGAGCTTCTTGACCAGATAGACGATATGCTGATCTGGATTGAGCAGCACGGCAGCAACACGGAACTCGTCTATTGCCCTAAAAACACAAAAGAAATTGTGAGCCGCCTATACTTCAATGGTGATGAAAGAACCATCTTGACCTCTGCCACGCTGACGAACGCCACGAGCGGGTCTCTGGAAGAACAGTATTCTTACTTTATCAGCAATACCGGCTTTCCCGCTGGTGACCGCGGCTGCTTATCCGAGCCAAAGCCTTCCCCATATCCATACGATGAACACGCCATGATCTACTATTGCGACGATCTCCCGCACCCGACCAGAGAACATGAAGCCTTCATTGAAAAGGGTGTGGAGCGACTGCTTGAGATCCTGAGCATTTCCAATGGAAAGGCACTCGTGCTGTTTACGGCAAAGACCGACATGGAAGAGGTCTACTCCATTCTCAGTGAGAAAAATCTTCCGTACAAAATCCTGATGCAGCAGCCGGGATCGTCGCAGGACAAGGTGCTGAATGAGTTTAAGGAAGATACGAACTCCGTGCTTCTGGGGACGGGTGCATATTGGGAAGGTATCAGCATTGAAGGAAAAAGCCTTTCCAATGTCATCATTTTCCGGCTTCCGTTCCCTGTCCCCGATCCGATTATCGAGTATAAGTGTTCCGTTGCTAAGGATGCGCTGATGGATGTTCGCGTTCCCGAAATGATTATCAAGCTCAAGCAAGGCATCGGGCGATTGATCCGCAATTTCACAGACACCGGCATTGTCTGCATCATCGACCGAAGACTGCGGGATGAGCCGCCGGAACGCTATCATGACATTACATGGGACTCCCTGCCTATCAAAAATCGGACAAGCAGTTTGGGCGAACTTAGGAAGTTTTACGAAGGTCTGCCCTCAGCCAAGGAATGATGATACAAACGGCAGTCTCTTCGGAAACATAGAGCAGCCCCCCAAAAAACGACAATCAGAAAACGGAGGTGTATCATGTTGTACAATGAAAATCTGCACGAAGAAGAACAACATCTGATCCAGCAGATTGCCGAGCAAACAGAGAGAGGAAAAATCGACTGGGAACTAACAGAGTACAATCCGCTGTCCTTTCTGAATGAGGACAAGATAGACAAGAACCCAGCAGTAATCTGTCAGTCCTTCTCCTTTGAGGCGATCATCGGCGGCTCCCGTTACGAGCTTGATGTCATGGAGAATATTGATGTGCCGTCCGGTATGGGAGACTACACCATAACCTTGACGCGGGATGAAACCGAAAATTATCTTAAAATTGAGGATGCGCTTTCCTTTGACTGTGACCGCTATGAATGCACACCGGAGGAAGTCGCAGAGCGATTTGCGGACAGCCCCATTGTCCGTCTCTGCAACGCCATCATTCCTGCCACGCTTGGGCAGGAGGATTTAGAAGAGGTCTTCACATGGGCAAGGTTTTTCAACGAGACTGGCATTTCTGCAAAGCTGATGAATCATCCGCTGACCAAGCTCTGTGAAAAGCTGTTCGACGAACACCGTCTGATGGACTTCCATCGCTGCGTCTTGGATGTGGGCTATCGAAAGCTGCTCCTAAATGAACTGGCTCATAACTAAGACACGGAAAAACGCCCCCGACACTGTGCCAGACGCACAGTGCCGGGGGCGTTCCCGTTTCCAGCGATTTATTTTTCTCTCGGCAAGGGACTGTTCATAAGGTGACACTTTCCGTTTTACGAAGCCGTGAAAATTCGATGTGTTCCGTGGAGATGTTCACTGGGCAGCATACGCCGTACACGTTTCCAATAATCACCGAGTAGTGCAATGTGTATTCACTATCGGGAAATACTTCACGGTTTTCGCAACGCTTGATTCAGGAGTGGGATTTTTGCCTTATTCCCGCGTGACATCAAGGGAAACCGGATTGATAACGATGATAGATTTGCCCTTTTTGTGGGCATATCTCACGGTGTTCCCGGTACCGCTGGGGCATCCATTCCATACTGCGAGAATATAATCGGCGTGATCGACCATGTACCGATTTCTCTTGTCCATGCAGTCCGACGTGTACTCCCGTTGCAGCATGGTCTCCTTGTCACACTTTGCCGCGATATTATAATACCGTTCCCGTGAAGCCACAGACCATTTGATCGCTTGTGTCTCACAAGGGATTGCACTTTCCAGAGTAATGTGAGGGTATTTTGATTTCAAATCGAGTACAATTTCCGCAGCGTACATATCGACGCCAAGAGCCATGCCGGTAATAAAATGCGTGACGCCCTCGTTCTCGATGAGTGCTACAATCTGATCCCGCATAACAGATTTCAAAGAAGTACAACGCTTATCGGATTCATCAAAGCCGAACGGAAGACTCTGCGGTCTATGACCGGTAAACGCACAAGTCTTGCCTTGAACGGATTGCTTTTCAGCTTTTTGAGCAGACTTTCTAAACTCAATAATGCGCGACATGACACCCCTTCTTTCACTCTTTTGGTAGGTAACTCCATTCTATCACCCTCATCACGGACAGTCAACGCATTGTCGTTAGTAAAATCAACGACGGCGTACCGTGGATAATGACACCGCCGTTAGGTACACTAAATGCAAAGGTGGTGAGGCTATGCGAGAGAAGAAGGACATCAATATTGAAATCGGCGGCAATATTCAAGTGGCAAGAGAACAGGCGGGCTATACGCAGGACACGCTCTCAGAAATGCTTGGCATGACGCCGAATCACCTGAGCGCTATTGAGCGTGGTGCTTCCGGTATTTCTCTTGAAGCCTTGCAGCGTCTTTGCCGTTTGCTGGGCGTCAGTGCGGACCGAATTATCTTTGGGACCGATGAGCCAGAAGCGGAAGCCCTTGCGCTTGCCAGACGTATTTCGGATATAAAGCCGGAATACCGGCAACAGGTTCAAGAGCTGCTGTCCGCTATTTTGAATATGTCATAAAAAAAGAGCCTCTGCCGACACCCAAAACGGGCATCGACAGAGGCTTTTGGTTCGTTTTCCGGGCATTCAAACAA
>OLXK01000126.1_pt1 | contig 86933 bp, 84 predicted proteins | sample 1674321 | NCBI WGS metagenome assembly OLXK01 (sample SAMEA103958162, study PRJEB25191) | human gut metagenome | reverse complement strand
CTTGTTTGGAATTTCAGGGTTGTCATGTTGTTAATTTTTCAAGGTTCTTTATGTTTTCGCCTCTCAGCGACAACTTCTATATGCTATCACATCTGAAGTTCTTTGTCAACAACTTTTTTATCTTTTTTTCAAGACCTTTTCGGTTGCTGATGTCCGACCTCTTCGGCGACAACTTCTAAATATTACCACACCGAAGTGTGTACGTCAACAACTTTTTTCATTTTCTTTGTCATCATATTCCAGTGACAGAAGAATAAAATCGATGTTAACTTGTGCCGGTCACAACCAGCAAGTGAAACTATACTAAATATCTCCCAATATGTCAATAACTATTTTCAAAAAAATGTTTTTATCGTACAGATATGTGAGAGCCTTGCTATCGTGTACCATTTCCAGCATCTGCGAAGCCACTGAGAATGCTGACAAAAACGTTATGAGAACCATTGCGATCCATATACACAACACAGCCTGTGCAACGCCAAAAACAAGTCCTCCTGCTTTGTCCAGTCCACCGACCACGGGGATACCCGCCAGAACATGCGATAACGCAAGAGCTATCAGCACGAGCAGTAGCACCACAAATATGGTTAACAGATAAGACAGTCCGTTCATGACCATATCTGTGAGATAATCCACAACATATGCCACATAGTCTCCGATCGCCTTTCCATTTATCTTGTCTCCGCCGTTACTGCGTATGTAGTTCTTCACGATCTCCGGCAGTTCTGTATGTTCTAGATAATCTTCTTTCTCATAGACAGATACACTTTCACTGATATCTTCCACTCCTATGCTCTGCTCCACCTTCTGCCTCACGGTGTCTCTGAGTGGTGTATGCTGACAGAGGAACTGGTTTACATACGGATTCAGCACATTTGTCAGGATCACCGCTCCTATTATGCCCACTGCACTTACCGCACTTTTGATGAGACCTCTCCTGTATCCGATAAGGGCGCACAGAAGAATAACCGCCACAGACGCAAGCAACATCAGATTCATATGCGCTTCTCCTTTCTCTTACATGCCCTTGAGGGCAATAGTCTGCGTCTCATTTTCAAATATGACCACATACTCCTCCTCGTTTGAGTCCGGCACAACATTTACAAGATTCTTGGTGAATGAATAATTAAATTTCATACTTCCATTAAACCTGATTATACTGCAGTCCATATCTCCCGTGACTATTATCTCCTCTTCAGTTGCATATATTTTGTCAAATGCATTGTCGTAGTCCACTTCAGCCTTCAGCGCACCCTTGTTGTCATATATATATATTTTGTATTTCGCCTTTGAGGCAGAATCCGAGACAGCAATATAACCCACGCAGGAAGAATTATAGAATACGCCCTGCATCTCCCTGGATCTGAGATCTATAACAGCTCTCTCCTCCGGTTTCTCCGTCATAGTGTATGTTCTTATATCTTTATTACCAAAGCATGCAATATTGTCATTATCTGTAAATTTCACGATAGGATACAATGCATCATCCACTGTATAGCTTCCCATCATACGATCAGCATTCTCATTCTGTCCAACCGAGCTAAAATTGTACATGGCTATCACAGACTGTACCTTTGTGCCCTGTATCTTCATATAACTTGTGACCAGCTTCTGTCCATCGTTCGATATGTCTATATCCATAGGGTATCCACTTTTATCTATCGTGGTCTTGAGCTCATAGATCGTGTTGCTGTCCTTATCGTATCCATTGATATAATTGCAGTCTTCTCCCACAAGTACAAGGGTGTACACTCCCTGCTCTGCAATATCAACATTTGAGATGTCGTAAGCGAGAGTCTGACGGCTGACTTCGCCGTCAACATTAAACACATACACATCTTTACCGTTCATATCCGCAACTATCGCGTAGTTTCCGCACACCTCTGCGTGTGGCATCTTCATCGCATAGCTCACATCCCACTTTGTCACGCCTTTTTCATCTATGTAAGATGCACCGTCCTTTGTCACCTTCAGCACATTTCCCGCAAATACCGTGTAATCTGCTATATTGTCACCTGATGTTTCCGTCGCTGACACCACATCATACTGAGTGTATGTCTTTATCGCATTATATCTCAAAAGTGCAGTGACAAGTCCTAGCACAACCACAATTGCTGCGATAGAGAGGAGCATTTTGCCTTTTTTGCCCATGGTACGTTTTACTTCAATGACATTATCCCTGCCATTTGCAAGGCTTTCCTCGTCCATATCATCTTCTGTCTGATTCTGAACTTCCTGTTTTTCATCGTCTCTGCCCGCAGCAATTTCCTTATCCGCAGTTTTTTTATTTTTTGTTAAAAATTTCATATCCGTATTCCTTCTGTTCTTTATTCACTATAAAAAAACATGGTAATTATAGCATTTTTAATCTGTATAGGGAATAACCAATTTCTGGCCCTCATATATAGGTTCATCTATCTTCAGGCCATTTACCGCCGCTATACTCTCTGCGCCATCCTGCGTTCCGTACATCTTTATCGATATACTCACAAGAGTGTCCCCCGGTTCAACCACATAGATGCTCTCCGTATCCTCCGGCACAGAAGGTATCTCTGATGTTACAGCTTCATCTGAAACACTGTCCGAAGTGTATTCCGAGCCATACGAAGTTCCCTCCACCGAAGCACTTGTATTCTCCGCGCCTTGCGCCGCTGATATCTCCTGCGATCCATTTGCTTTCTGTGCCATCTCTGTATCCTGCACACCTTCCGCATTCTGAGTTGCCTCCGTGTTCTGTGATCCCGGCGTATTTTTTTGTGTATAGGCATCTCCGGATGCAGCTCCTCCCACTGTTTCCTCAGCACCGGCCATGGTGTCTGCACTGTTCATGAACACCTGAACCTCACCGGAGTGTTTTGCCTTTGTCAGCCTGTCCGTTATCTGCCCCACTGTATCCGGGGATATGTACCACAATGCACCAAATGACACCGCACATACCGCAACAAAGCACGCCGCGGTTGTACCCCAGCTCCTCTTCTTCCGGTTCTCCGTCTGTTTCCCCCTCTCTCTGAAGTTTTCAACAACCGTCTTATCCTTTATTACCACACTGTCTGTCGCAGATTCCGCAGTCTCACGCTTTCTGCTGATTATGTAGTTCTGCATTTTCTCATTTCTCACATAATATATATAGTATCCCTTTTCCCTCATAAGGGTCCCGTGATCGTAATAATAAAATGCCTCCTCACACTCCAGTGCATCCATAAGGAACAGGATCTTTCCCTCACCCGGGAAATTATCGCGGTGCAGCCTTTTCATCTGATCGTTTATCTCTGCAGAGAAACCCATTCTGGACAGGAACCATCCCACGATCGACAGGTCATCGAAGTATTTGTTTATCTCCGCATATATCCCGCTCCACTCGCTGTCACCAAATTTTATCATGGATATGTCAAATTCAAGATTCTGTGCATCCACTGCGCCGCTGACAAATATCACCTTTGTGCCATTTTCATCATATACTTTTCCGAGAAGTATGGCTCCACGGCAGTTCATATTGCCCGGCGATGCAATTCTCCTCAGATATGTCATGACATAGTCTTCTACATATATCTTGTAATTTCCTGGGGCATTTCCCACCTGTCGTATATTCTTGGGCAGCTCATATTTCACCCTGTCGCTTGACCTCATCATCTCATTTGCTTCATCATATACTATCTCTATCATTCACCCGACCTCCTATACTCTTAAGCATCAGCCCTTACAGCTCCGCCAACGATGCATGAATAATACCATGTTGACAAGACGCTTTTTTAGGAAATCATGTCATTTGATGTGTGTAACTGCGCCCTATATTCCAGCCTATTACGACCTATATCTACAGGATCACGTAAATGAGCGCTTTATGAATCTATTGTGTAAACTTTGATAATCTTGGAAATACTCTATACTATAAAACACAGGCAGGGTATTGATATGATAAAAAAGAAGCAGCGACAAACAGAATATTTTAATCCAAATGACATTCTTGCCTGCCGTGCGCTTTCAACCAGAATATCGGATTTTCTGGCAGACAGCGGGCAGCCTTCTGACAGCACCGTGGTTTTATGCATAGGAACCGACCGCGCTACCGGTGATGCTCTCGGCCCTCTGACAGGCAGCTTTCTGACAGAGCACAACTGTCCTTTCAAAGTGTACGGAACGTTAAAAGCTCCGGTCCACGCCCTCAATCTGCGCGATACCATACACCATATATACGACCATTTTGTCTCCCCCGCCATCATCGCCGTCGACGCATCCCTTGGACGTCCTTCAGATGTAGGTATGATCACGCTCTCTAACGCCCCCCTGTACCCCGGAATCGGTGTAAATAAAAAACTCCCGGCGATAGGAGATATCTCCATCACCGGGATTGTAAATCTGTCTGGGAAGCCAGGTATGAGTCTTCTTCAGAGCACCAGGCTGTATACCGTCAGCAATATGGCACGCTTCATCTCTGACGCCATACTGTCATCATCGACACACTGACTAGCTCTCTCCCTTATAAACCTCTATGGCGCCTGACACTGTGCTTGCCGTGCCCTCCTCCATGATCGATATAAGATCAGAGAGTTTCTCTTCTGTGAGCAGATCTTTGCCAAGGAATGTGACATAGCTGTCAGTCAGATGGCTCTGCATATCAGCAAGCTGTGACTCCATGGCATTGATCTTTTCCTCGAGCTGCTTCAGATCCGCCTTAAGTGCATCGATCTTCGGCTGCCGTCTTCCTGTTATCTCATCAGTTATAACCTGTTTTGTATCATTCTCAAATACTTTTATCGCCTCAAGCTTGCGATTGCTTATATCCTCGCGCTCCGCCTCAAGCTCGCTGAGCTTTTCATCATATTTGCCAAGATTATATACACTCTCATCCTTGTCTCTTGTTATCGAGTTTCTGATGATCCTTATCTGCTTGTTGTTGGCGCGGACCTTGTTTCTTATCCGCCTGCCCTCATTGACGATCTCAAGATTCTTTACCTTGGCAAGATTGAACACTATGAAATATATGATAAATTCTGCTATGACGATCGCCTGACTGATCACCACATACGTCAAAGTGTGAACTCCGGTCTGGTATATGGTGTATGAAAGCGCCACGCATACAATCGCAGGTATACATCCGCAGAACAGGAGTATAAGCAGTATAAGCTTAAACACGTCGCCTGCTCCGCACGGAGCGAACATACAATAGAAAAAGCCCGTATTGCAGAAGCCCGATACATTGTTCTGCTTAAACAGCTCCTTTGCCTTGAGTCTGAGCTGTCTGTTGCTCTCGTTGAGGGAGGCCGTCTCGCTCTCTATTCGGTTGCCCATACGCTCCGTCTTCTTCTTATCTTTTTTTGACTGAAGCTGCCTTATCTTGGCTCCGTTCGCCGAAAGCTGCTGGTCGTATCCATCCTCTATCTCATTCTTTCTGTTTTTCAAGGTTGAACTGATCTCATCAGAAAGGCCCTTTTCCTCCTGTGAGATACTCCTGCTGGTCTTTCTCTGTGCCGTTCTCGCCTGTTCAAGGTTGTCCTGCACATCATCGATAGCCACCACCAGCTCCCTTGCCTTTATAAGATATTCCTGATTCTCCTGGAAAACATTCTCCGATCCCATACAGTCCTCCTTATGTCTCTTATAATAGTGCATATCAATTTTATAATATCAAATCGCCTACTAATTAACAACATAATTTTGCAATTTCTGACATATCTGACACATTTCGGATTATATTCTGAAAATACTTTCTTATCATGCACCCGGTCACTATTATTTCACAGTAATTTAATTGAACTCATACTGATTATATTTTATAATTATTATATATGGGCGATAAGCAATATTTATGGTATTTATCATTTACAGAATGGGGCTGTAAAATTATAAATTATATATGACAAGGAGAAGCGGCATGAACATTTTATTTTTTCTTACACCTAAGAGCGATGTAGCATATATTGAGGACAGTTTTTCACTCAGACAGATACTTGAGAAGATGGAGATACACAGATATTCTGCAATACCGATACTATCCAACACCGGTGAATATGTCGGCACCATAACGGAGGGCGACATTCTCTGGTACTGCAAGCGCAATTCGATGAACGCGCTCAAAACCGCAGAGAGCATCTTCCTTAATGATATTCCAAAGAAATTCGAGTACGCCTCCGTATCCATCAGTTCCAACATGGAGGATCTCATAGCCAGAGCCATGGTCCAGAATTTTGTTCCGGTGGTTGACGATCAGAACAAGTTCATCGGCATAGTTACACGAAAGGATATCATCGGTTACTGCTATAAGAAACTTAAGACCAGCGAATCATAAAAAACACCCGGATATGTAAGCATTTCGCCTGCACATCCGGGTATTTTAATGTAATTCAATATATCTTAATCCCTAATTTAATATCTAATTGAGATCTCCCGTTCTGTTGACGGCGCTCACGAGTGCATGTACAGATGCGTCTATGATATCGTTCTTTATTCCTGCGCCCCATGTAACCTTACCATCGACAGTCTCGACTCCGACATAGGCAACTGCCTGTGAGTTTGAGCCAGTCTGGAGTGAATGCTCCTCGTAGCATACGACCTTGAACTGTATGTCAAAGTGCTTCTTTATAGCGTTGCTCACGGCATCCAGACGTCCATTTCCCTTGCCGTGGTAAACCTTCTTCACACCGTTCTTCAGAATGGTTATCTCTGTGGATATTCCATCTCCCTGTACGAAGTGATTCTCAAGCATCTTGATAGGGCCATCTATATTGACATATGTATTCTGGAATATATCCAATACTTCCTTTGGACTGAGCTCCTTGTGCTCCTTGTCTGACACATCCTTTACTGTGTAGCCCAGATCCTCTCTGAACTTTGCAGGAAGGTCAAAGCCGTACTTTGTCTGGAGGATGAATCCAATTCCACCCTTTCCTGACTGGCTGTTTATTCTAATAACATCGCCATCATACTTTCTTCCGATATCCTCAGGGTTAAGCGGCAGATATGGACAGGTCCACATTCCGTCACCTTGCTCTTTTCTGAACTTCATTCCCTTGGCAATGGCATCCTGATGTGAGCCTGAGAATGCGGCAAATACAAGCTTTCCTGTATATGGTGAACGCTCGTAAACCTTCATTCCTGTAACTCTCTCATACATCTCTGTGAGCGATGGTATATCGCTGAGATCTATCTCAGGGTCAACTCCATGGGTGAACATGTTCATGCAGAGTGTGATCACGTCCACATTTCCTGTTCTCTCACCATTTCCAAATAATGTTCCCTCTATTCTGTCTGCGCCGGCAAGGATACCAAGCTCTGCATCTGCCACTCCACAGCCTCTGTCATTGTGAGGATGAAGTGACAGGATAATATTCTCCCTGTCGTGGAGGTTCTTGCTCATATACTCTATCTGGCTTGCGTAAACATGTGGAAGTGACATCTCGACTGTTGCAGGGAGGTTGATTATAACCTTTCTGTCCGGTGTCGGCTTCCATACATCGATAACTGCGTTGCAGACCTCAAGTGCATAGTCAACCTCTGTTCCGGTGAAGCTCTCCGGTGAATACTCAAAACGATATGGAACGCCGTACTCATCAGCCATCTTGTTGAGCAGCTCTGCTCCATCCACTGCTATCTTAAGTATCTCTTCCTTTGACTTTCTGAACACCTGCTGTCTCTGGGCAAATGATGTTGAATTGTACAGATGTACGATCACGTTCTTTGCACCCTCTATAGCCTTAAATGTCTTCTCTATAATATGTGGTCTTGCCTGTGTAAGTACCTGTATCGTGACATCATCAGGTATGAGATCCTGCTCTATAAGTGTTCGGCAGAACTCGTACTCAGTCTCGGACGCTGCAGGAAATCCGATCTCTATCTCCTTGAAACCGATCCTGACAAGCTCCTTGAAAAATTCCAGCTTCTCATCAAGGCTCATAGGTACGATCAGGGCCTGATTACCGTCTCTCAGATCCACGCTGCACCAGATAGGTGCTTTGTCAATATACTCCTTGTTTACCCAGTCTGTGCACTGTACCGGCGGCATGTAATAGCCACGCTTGTAATTCTGATAATTCTTCATTGATATAACCTCCTACTTAAGCAAAAAAAAACTCACATCTCCTAATCACTATAGAGACGTAAGTTACGCGGTACCACTCTATTTCATACAATAATGTATGCTCTCATCGCAGATACAGATGAACGATATACTTACCGCCGTCTTATACCCTCCTGCTGTAACGGTCAGGCTCCGTCCCTTCCTACTTCACACGATCATCTGACGTGCCATTCAGCGGGCTGCTCCAAGGCGAGTTCAAACCCTATCGATCACCGCCTCACACCAACCGGCGGTTCTCTGAACATCTCCAGAATTCTACTGCTCCTCTTCATCGCATTATCTAGGCTGACTCTAACACATACAAGTGTCAGATGTCAACCCCTTTTAGCTATAATCCTATATATATTAACAGTTCTACCAGACAATAAATCTCTTGTTCTTGAGAGATCTTCCGCCTGCTGTAAGCATCAGTATACCCACTACAAGACCAGTAACTATCGTTATAACCCCAAGTGCTATGTTGAGTGCTCCAACCTGCTTCATAGTCTTATATGCTTTCTCCATACTCATATGCTCCTTTCTATAAGCCTTTATCAATTCTCAGATATGGTAAGTATATCATGTGATATTGCTTCTTACAACTTAAAACTTGAATTAGTTTATTTTACTTTGCACCCCGCCCGTGATAAAATAACTGTGTTTCGGATCATTATATTTGTATACAAAAAGGAGTATCAATATGCCAGCAATAACAAATGACTGGGCTGAATATCTTAAGCCTGAATATAAGAAACCTTACTATAAAAAGCTGTTTGATTTTGTGGGGCAGGCATACGCAACGGAAACTGTCTACCCACCAGCCGATGATATATTCAACGCATTTCACACAACGCCGTTATCCCATGTAAAATGTGTGATAATCGGTCAGGATCCATATCATGAGCCGGGGCAGGCACACGGTCTGAGTTTCAGTGTGAAACCAGGTGTCACCATACCACCATCGCTCGTCAACATATATCAGGAGCTTCACGATGATCTGGGATGTAAGATCCCCAATAACGGATATCTTGAGAAGTGGGCCGACCAGGGAGTCCTCATGCTCAATGCCGTGCTGACCGTTCAGGCTCACAGAGCCGGTTCCCATCAGGGAAAGGGCTGGGAACATTTTACCGATGCAGCGATCAGGATCCTGAACGAGCAGGACAGACCTATCGTGTTCATCCTGTGGGGTGCATACGCCCAGAAGAAGGCCGCATTCCTGAACAACCCACACCACCTGATCCTGAAGTCCGCACACCCAAGTCCACTGTCTGTATACAGGGGCTTCTGGGGAAGCAAGCCGTTCAGCAAGACCAACGATTTCCTGGTTGCAAACGGAGTCGAGCCTATCGACTGGCAGATCGAGGACATTTGATTTTGGAGGACTATACACATGGAGATTTATATTGTAAGACACGGTGAGACCGTATGGAATAAAAAGAAGTTGCTTCAGGGCCGGACTGACATTGAGCTCAGCGACAAAGGACGAGAGCTCGCCAGGATCACAGGAGAAAATCTGAGAGACACACACTTTGATATGGTGTTTTCCAGTCCGCTTAAGAGGGCTTACGAGACAGCCAGCCTCATTGTCGGCGGCAGGGACATTCCAATTGTGAAGAATGACCTCATAAAGGAAATGTGCTTTGGTGACTGGGAAGGGCAGAATATGTCAGAACTTCTGGCAGACGGAGGTCAGGATTTTCAGTATTTCTTCAAGCATCCTGAGCTCTATCACCCGGTTGGAAACGGTGAATCATTTGAGGAACTCTGCCAGCGGGCGGCCAGATTCATGACTGAGTATGTGGAGCCACTCTCCTCAAAATATTCAAGGATCATGATCGTTGCCCACGGTGCGATAAACAAAGCAATGATGATGCATGTGAAAAAGCATCCGCTCGAGGAGTTCTGGTCAGGCGGGCTGCAGCAGAACTGCAACGTGATAATGCTTGACTACTCAGACAACGTATATACGATCATCGACGAGACAAAAATTTTCTATTAGACAGTATAATAAAAACAAAGAGCGCTGTCCCGGCTTCATCCATGATACAACCTATCATGAATGTTTCAGGTTCAGTGCTCTCTGCACTTCCAGTATCTGCTCTTCTATCTTATCTGCGAGCATATATATCTGTTCATTATATCTTCCGTCTATTCTCCGCATAGCCTCGGGAAGGGGATTAAGAATGTCTGTATACGACTGCTTTATCTTCTTCTGTATCCACCTCACATCAGGCATATAAACTATCGTTCTGAGATTGTGAAGCCTGTCCGCCAGCTTCACGATCACCGTCTGGTACGAACCCTGGGAAAATAACCTCCTGGCATATACGGAAAACGGCTCTCCCTGTATCCTAGTCAGAAGTCTCACCTGTTCGCGTATGTCCGTACCAAATGCACTCTCTATATCGTCAAGTGTACATTCTGTATCTTCAACCGTGTCGTGAAGGAGTGCAGTTATGAGGATATCCTCGTCGGTTATCCCGCACTCTTCTCTCAGGATATTGTATACGCCAAGTATATGCTCATCATAATAAGGCTTCATACCGCCATTTCCCCGGCGCATCTGCCCTTCATGAAATGCTTTTGCCATATCCATAGCCTGCTGTATGCGTTCTGAAACCTGTACATCCGGTCCAACCATATCATCAACGCCTTTTCCCAGTGTCATGTCAGCCATCTTCTTATCCCTTTCAGTACATCCCAAACTACACAAAGTATAACATAGCAGCCTTGAATAATCTATCCATTTTTTATATACTTAACAAATGTGCTTCTATAAAATTTTACATTTACAATGAAATATTTTTTACTTTGCACATCACACTTTACAAAAGGAGTATATACATGGACATAATCAAGAAAATTGCTCAGGAGATAGGCTGTCGCGACAGCCAGGTTGAAGCAGCGGTAAAACTCATCGATGATGGCAACACAATTCCATTCATCGCCAGATATAGAAAGGAAGCCACCGGCTCCCTCAACGACGAACAGCTTCGTCTTCTTCACGAAAGACTTGTATACCTTAGAAATCTCGAGGACAAAAAGGCTCAGGTCATCGCAAGTATAGAGGAGCAGGGAAAACTTACAGATCAGCTCAGGACGGACATTGAGAAGGCCGAGACCATGGTTCTGGTCGACGATCTCTACAGACCATACAGGCCTAAGCGAAAGACAAGGGCAACCATCGCCAAGGACAAAGGACTGGAGGGGCTTGCAAACATCATCATGCTGCAGATGACCAGAGCTCCGATAGTCAAGGAAGCTGAAGCTTATGTGTCTGAGGAGAAGGGCGTTGCAGACACCAGCGAAGCCATCGCAGGCGCAATGGACATAATCGCTGAAAATATATCTGACACCGCCGATTACAGGACTCACATAAGAGACCTCACCACCAGACACGGTGTGCTGAGAACAACAGCAAAGGACCCGGAGGCTGAATCCGTATACGAGATGTACTACGACTTCTCCACCCCTGTATCCAAGATGACCGGATACAGAACCCTCGCCGTTAACCGCGGTGAAAAGGAAAAGTTCATCACAGTAAAGATCGAGGCACCGGTCAACGACATAATATCATATCTGAAAAAACAGATCATCGTCAGAGACAATCCTGAGACCGAACAGATACTTTCAGACGCGATCGCAGACAGCTACGACAGGCTCATAGCCCCTGCCATCGAGAGGGAGATCAGAAACGCCCTCACAGAGACCGCTGAGGACGGTGCCATCAAGGTATTTGCATCGAATCTGCAGCAGCTCCTCATGCAGCCTCCTATCGCAGGGCAGACCGTGCTCGGCTGGGATCCGGCGTTCAGAACCGGCTGTAAGCTCGCAGTTGTGGATCCGACCGGAAAGGTTCTCGACACCGTTGTCATATTCCCAACGGCACCTCAGAAGAAGGTTGCAGAGGCTAAAAATACTGTGAATGCTCTAATAAAGAAGTACGGCATAACTCTCATATCCGTGGGAAATGGTACGGCATCCAGAGAGTCAGAGATGGTGATCGCCGAGCTCATCAGTGAACTTGACACACCTGTACAGTACGTGATAACCAACGAGGCAGGAGCTTCTGTCTACTCCGCCAGCAAGCTTGCAACCGAGGAATTCCCTCATTTTGATGTTGGTCAGAGAAGTGCGGCTTCCATCGCCAGGAGAGTACAGGATCCTCTGGCAGAGCTGGTCAAGATCGATCCAAAGGCTATCGGAGTCGGTCAGTATCAGCACGATATGAACCAGAAGAAGCTGACAGAAGCCCTGGACGCAGTTGTTGAGGATTCTGTAAATAAAGTCGGCGTCGACCTCAATACCGCTTCTGCCCCACTTATGGAGCACATTTCCGGAATAAACAAGACGCTGGCCAAGAATATCGTGGATTACAGAGAGGCAAATGGACGCTTCAAAACCAGAAAGGAACTCCTCAAGGTTGCCAAGCTCGGACCTAAGGCATTTGAACAGTGCGCAGGTTTCATGAGGATAAGCGGCGGCTCAAATCCTCTGGATGCCACATCTGTACATCCTGAGAGTTACGATATAGCCACTGCCCTGCTGAGCCACATCGGCTACACAACCGATGACATTGCATCCGGCAGGCTCAAGGATCTTTCAAAATCCGCCGGCAACATCAAAAAGCTAGCTGAGGAGCTGGGAACAGGAACGATAACTCTCAACGACATCATAAAGGAGCTTGAAAAGCCTGCCCGTGATCCCCGTGACGAGATGCCAAAGCCGATCCTCAGAGGAGATGTCCTTGAGATGAAGGATCTGACAGAGGGAATGATACTCAAGGGAACCGTCAGAAACGTGATCGACTTCGGTGCATTTGTGGATATAGGTGTTCATCAGGACGGACTTGTCCACATCTCAGAGATGTCCGACAAATTCATAAAGCACCCTCTTGACGTGGTGAGCGTCGGCGACATTGTCCAGGTAAAGGTCATCGGCATAGACCTCGCCAAGAAACGCATACAGCTCTCCATGAAGGGTATTTAACACACGACAAAATACAGTAACATATTTAAGCCTTCAGCATAGTTTATACAGAGAAAACTTATGTATGGAGGCTTTTATAGTGGAACAAAACAGAAACTGCTGCCGTAACGGCCAGAATCGATGCTACTATAACCAGGGAACCTCTGTTAAATACACCGCCTCATCCGGCTCCAAGCCACGCTCCTGTGACTCCGGCACTGCCACTTCAGTGAGAACCGACAGGCCGCTCGGAATGGCTTATATCCCTGAACAGCTCTTTGAAAATCTGTACGATGCAAAATGCGGACTGATGGAGGGCACCATGTTCAAGGATCTCAATCTGATATTCTGCGGGGTAAGGGGGAAATAGCCATGAATAAAATGAACAAAAAACAGCTTCTGCGCTTTATCACAGAGGTCTCTTTTGCACTTGACGATATTGCGCTCTATCTCGACCTTCATCCCGACTGCACCAAGGCACTTTCGAGCTATGACAACTATCAGAGCATGCGCACCCAGGCTATAAATGATTACGTGAACATGTATGGGCCGCTGAACAAATATCAGGTCACTGACAACAACTATTTCAACTGGGTCAATGACCCTTGGCCATGGGAAGGAGAGTGTAACTGCTAATGTGGGTTTATGAGAAAAGATTACAATTTCCTATAAATATAAAGGAAACCAACGCAAAGCTGGCTCAGGACATAATCAGTCAATACGGCGGTCCGGACGGTGAAATGAGTGCCTCGATGAGATACCTGTCGCAGAGATATTCCATGCCTGACAAGAAGGTCAAGGCGGCTCTGACCGACATCGGAACCGAGGAACTTGCCCATCTCGAGATGGTTGCGACCATCATTTACCAGCTCACAAGGGATCTGAGCATCGAGGAGATCAAGGCATCGGGCTTTGACAAATATTATATCGACCACACCATCGGCATCTGGCCCCAGGCGGCAGGAGGAATTCCATTTAACGCCTGCGAATTCCAGTGCAAGGGCGACGCGATAACAGATCTTTTTGAGGATATGGCCGCTGAGCAGAAAGCCAGGTCGACCTACGACAACATCCTCAGACTGTGCAAGGATCACCCGGACGTATATGAGCCTATCAAATTCCTGCGCGAGAGGGAGATCGTGCACTTCCAGAGATTTGGCGAATGCCTTGAGGCTGTAAAAGATACCCTCGATCACAAGAATTTCTATGCATTCAACCCTTCATTTGACACCAAGGCACCTTGTTTAAAGAATAATTGAAAATTAGAAATATCGGTGGTAAAATGATGTCACTTTTTACAAGAGAAGAGGCGGTGTTATGTCAGAAAAACAGATCAACCATTCACAGAGATTCGGAATCATACTGGTTCTGTCATGCGGAATCATGTGGAGCATAAGCGGAGTCCTTGGACAATACGTGTTCCAGTCGTCAGATGTAAATGCCACACAGCTTTCCATAATCAGACAGTTTATATCCGGTGTCGTACTGCTTGTCATCGCCGCCGTAAAGGGAGATAAAAGGGCTTTGACCATATGGTCAAAGCCTAAAAGTGTCATATCTATGCTGTTCTTTGCACTCTCAGGTGTCATGGGCGTGCAGTTCACATACTTCGCTTCCATCGAACATTCCAACGCCGCAACCGGCACAGTGATCCAGTTCACATACATAATCATGCTGCTGTTGTACACAACAATATTCATGCACAAGAGACCTCATATATATGAAGCCGCCTCAGTCGTATGTGCATTTGCAGGTATCTTTCTGATCGCCACACACGGCAGCCTGAATTTCCTTGCCATATCCAAACCGGCGCTCATATGGGGACTCACCTCAGCGGTATGTTTCACTATATACTGCCTTTATCCTCAGAAGCTCTACAATGAATATGGTCTGGTAAATATCATAGGCTGGTCATCACTCATAGCCTCCATTCTCCTTGCGCTGGTCACGAAAACATTCTCACTGCCTCACATGGATGGAAGGATAATTGCAGCCTCACTTGCGGTAGCCATTGTAGGCTCCCTCATCCCATTTACAATATACGGTCTCGGCATCAGCATCCTCGGAAGCGTGAAGGCGAGTCTTTTTGTCACAGTCGAGCCCGTGTCAAGTGCCCTGCTGACGTGGATCTTTCTGGGAACCCAGTTCACCAGCATGGATCTGATCGGTTTTCTCCTGATTCTTGGATCCATACAGGTTGTTGCCATAATGACATTTCACAATGAAAAACACATAGTAAAAGCTGAACAGACTCATCTGTCATGATGAAAGTCCATCCAGCTCATCTATCGCACATCTCATAACCCGGATCTCCTGAAGTTTTTCATCAAGAAGCTTCTCCCGGTGTGTGAGTTTTTCGTATATATCTCTTCTTCGTCCGTCAAGGCTTTGCAGCCCGGTTCTGCGACTGTGTATCTCATCCCGCTGTGCACAGAGCTTATCAAGTTCCGCCCTGCTTTCCTCAAGCTCCGCTGTCAATCTCTTTCTTCCACTCTTCTTCCTAAGTCCCCAGTATTTTGACAACGCATATCCAATATAGTATGCAAGTCCCGCAGCTCCGACAGCGAAGAGCATCGCATACACAAGTCGTCCGTCCGGGAGAATATTATCACCCCGTGCAACCAATGCATACATTATAACTATCGACAATATTCCAAGTACCATGAGCGGTACAAGTGCTGTTCTTACTCCAGTCCTTATCCAGCTTCGTCTGTACTCCTTAGGAAGCTCCTCCAGATGACGTCTGAGCGTCGTGATCTCAAGTTCGCTTTTCCGCTCCTGTGCCCATACCGAGTTAAGCTCACCCAGAACATCAGAGCTGACCTCGTAGTCATTTTGCAGGCTCATATATTCCCTGACCGCAGCGTCCGCCTCGTATGTCTGACATTTCATCCTGAGTATCTGTCTGACCTGTCTCAGTGTATCGTGATAAAGCTCCCTGCCCATTTTTCTGCCCGATCTTGCATACAGCCCCGACACCTCTATCATCATGTCGACCGCAAGTTTTATTCCGTCTCTGCTTTCAAGATCGGCAACATTCAGTTTATCGAGCAATCTGCCAAATTCTGTATTTTTGTTGGCTCTGGCGTATTCACTGTAGTCGGATCGTTCAAATCTCTCACCTTCCACCGCCAGGATTCTGTAATCCTTCAGCATGGATGATATATCAAAGTTCTTCTCACAGCCTGCCATACGGTTCAGGCATATGGAATATATATTGTCACGTCCCTCAAGCTCCAGGATACCCAGAATGGCCTCCGTCAGAGCACCGTCCCTTGTATCGTTATCCACCGGATAATCAATTCTTTTATATTCTCTGACCGCAGCAGGCACAAACTTAGTCGAAACCACTCCGTCAGACATTTCCCCATAGATATATCCATGTGCGCCTGTTGACTCTCTCGACACAGCCTCCGGACTTCCAGAATAATAAGCCTTGCCCGGAATCTTCATCTGATACTTCTGGCGGCCGCCAAACGCAATGTAATTAAATCCACTGGCACGCAGCCTGTTCCAGTCAACCGGCATCCGTCTCCGGTCACCCCCACATGCGATCAGCACATTACGTACCGCTTCATCCTGCGGTTCTGCATCATCCACCACCCTGGCATCCATCTTCCTGTCAAAATAGCTCACGCCGTATATATCAACGTCCTTGTCCGGAAAATGAATATGATCCAGTGCCATGGTCGCCTGCTCATCCCTGACCGCTGTGTACCCCATGTCTCCAGTCTGTTTGTCTCCAATCTGTCTTATTCCAGGGCTTCCGATCACACACACACGGGATTTGAAACCATAGTCAAGAAGCGGCGCATCACTTCCCAGATTATCCTGAAATCCAGCAGCATATATGACCACTGTATGCTTTAAGCTTCCAAATATCTCATCAAGCCATGCAAGTTCTTCCTCAGATGGCTGATGGTCAAACAGATTGCCTGCAACCAGAAGAAAATCCACGTCAAGCTCCCCGGCACGTGCCACCACAGCCTCAAATGTCATGTATATTTCGTTTTTCCTCTCGCCGCTCCATACACACTCCCTGTCAGGCAGCGCGCCGAGCAGCACATCGGATATATGTATAAACGTTATCTTTTTCATCAATCTGTATATTCCAATCCCAAGCATGAAAATGCATTATAATCCGTATTTGTTATGTGTGAGCATGACGCACGCCCCACATTTACATACTCTTTTATAATTATATTAGTATATGTCGATACACGCAAGTGCAACGACATAATGTATGTCGTGCACAGGTGCGACAGCCTTCACGCATCAATGTGCTTCATTATTTCATGTCATCTGACCCTAAAACGTTCATTTCAACAGCCAGAGCATTATTTTGCCAAGTTTAATTTGTTTTTAACTTGTTTTTCTCAATTGACTTTTAGATATGGCTTGCTTATAATATGTTAATGTAGTTTTTTGAAGTATTAATGGAGGATATAATTATGGCAGTCAAGTATGTGTTTGTCACTGGTGGTGTTGTATCTGGACTCGGTAAGGGTATTACTGCTGCTTCTCTTGGACGTCTTCTCAAGATGAGAGGATATAAAGTCACAAGCCAGAAGTTCGACCCTTATATCAATATTGATCCGGGAACAATGAACCCTATCCAGCACGGCGAAGTTTTTGTCACTGACGACGGCGCCGAAACAGATCTGGATCTCGGTCACTATGAGCGTTTTATAGACGAAAGTCTCAACAAGAATTCTAATGTAACAACCGGAAAGGTATACTGGAGCATCCTTCAGAAGGAGCGCCATGGTGATTTCGGAGGACACACAGTACAGGTAGTGCCACATATCACCAATGAGATAAAAGACAGATTCTACAGAAATCCCGACGCAAAGGATACTGAGGTAGCGATAATCGAGATCGGCGGAACCGTTGGAGATATCGAAAGCCAGCCATTCCTTGAGGCTATCAGACAGTTTCAGCATGAGGTCGGTCCTAAGAACTGCATCATGATCCATGTAACTCTTATCCCTTATCTGAAGGCTTCAGGTGAGATCAAGACCAAGCCTACCCAGGCGAGCGTTAAGAATCTTCAGGGAATGGGTATTCAGCCCGATATCCTCGTATGTCGTTCCGATCTTCCTCTTGATCAGGGCATCAAGGATAAGATCGCACTGTTCTGTAACGTGCCGAGCAGAAACGTTATACAGAATCTTGACGTGGATGTTCTGTATGAGGTTCCACTTGCCATGGAGAAGGAGCACCTTGCCGATGTAGTATGTGAGTGCCTGGATATGGAATGTCCTCCACCTGCAGAACAGGCATGGCTCGAGTGGACAAGCATGATAGATGCATGGAAGCATCCTGAGAAGAATGTAAGAGTTGCTCTGGTCGGAAAGTACGTATCACTTCACGATGCCTATATCTCAGTAGTTGAGGCATTGAAGCATGCCGGCGTTGCCAACAAGGCAGAGGTTGAGATCAAGTGGGTCGACTCCGAGCTTGTAACAGAGGAGAATGTTGCTGAGATCCTCGGCGATATAGACGGAATTCTTGTTCCGGGCGGCTTTGGCGACAGAGGTATAGAGGGAATGATCACTTCTATCAATTACGCCAGAACACACAAGGTTCCTTACCTTGGACTGTGTCTCGGAATGCAGCTCACGATAGTTGAATTTGCAAGAAATGTACTTGGATATTCAGACGCCCACAGCTCTGAGTTCAATCCAAACTCATTCCACCAGGTAATCCACATCATGCCAAACCAGCACGATGTAACCGATCTTGGCGGTACCCTCAGACTTGGTTCATATCCTTGTGTGCTTGCAAAGGATTCAAAGTCATACCAGTTATACGGTACAGAATATATCCACGAGCGTCACAGACACAGATACGAGGTCAACAATGACTATCGTCAGGCTCTGACTGACAACGGAATGGAGCTTGTCGGACTGTCACCTGACGGACATATCGTCGAGATGATTGAGATTCCTGAGCATCCTTGGTTCATCGGAACACAGGCACATCCGGAATTCAAATCAAGACCAAACAAGCCACATCCTCTTTTCAAAGGATTTGTAGCAGCTGCACTTGAGCATATGGATAAATAATATATAGAGACAGGGAGTATATCAACCGCTGATATACTCCCTGTTTTCTGTTTATTATGTTTTATAGCAGGTCTGTAAATGACCTTCCGGATCACTCCACCACGTCAAGAAGTTCCGCAAATGTATGGATCTCCGCATCCTTATCCTTCACACTGCCAAACCCGTATGCCGCGTGAATAAACTTTATCCCGGCAAATCTGGCACTGTCGCAGTCTCCCTGGATGTCGCCGACATATGCAGCATCCTCTATTCCATTCTTCTCCATGAGTATCTTTATACTCTCGCCCTTTGATACCTTTGTATCTCCCCAGCAGAGTATATCCTTAAAATACTTTCCAAACCCGTAATAATCAAGAAATGCCTCTATATATCCACTCTGGCAGTTGCTGACTATAAACAGCCTGTGTGATCCCGAAAGCTTCGCAATGGTATCCTCTACACCATCGTACAGAACGCCACCATGTTCACGGAGATACTCGTTCTCATAGTCTCCGCAGGCATCTATAAGCTGAGTCATTCTGTCCTCCGAATACGCTCCGAACAGCTTGTCGGCAATGGCATCCATAGGCATACCCATAACAGATTTGATATCAGCCTCTGTCACCTTCATGTCCACATCAGCCTGTCTTTCGAGGACTTCACTCCAGGACGCAGCCACATTTGCCGCGCTGTCCCACAGAGTTCCATCCATGTCAAATATAAGTGATTCTACCTTCATATTCTACCTCTCGTATATTCTATTCAAGTATATGGTCAACACCCTGTTTGATGATGGTCACAACGTGCTCATCGGCCAGGGAATATATTATATTCTTGCCCTCTCTTCTGCTTTTTATCAATTTGGCCTGCTTCAGCACCCTGAGCTGGTGTGAAATAGCCGATGCATTCATCTCCAGACGCTCTGCGATGTCTCCGACACTCAGTTCCTGCTTAAGCAGGGCGAACATGATGGATATACGTGTCGCATCGCCAAACACCTTGAACAGGTCTGCCAGATCTGCGAGATCCGACTGTTCCAGTTCATAACTGTCAAAAAAAATATTTTTATCTTCTGCCATATCTATGGTCCTTTCTGCTCCCAAACAAGCAACTCACGTGTTCCATTTGAACAAGTATTCATATGTAAATTTACTACACTTACTTTTTTGTGTCAAGTCACCTGAATCTCATGAATATTTCAAATGATAACTGCACACAATTACATCATACTGAAACGCCGCATTTGGCGCGATCATATTGGAGGTCAAAAATGAAAACATTAAATTGCATATGTCTCACACTGACCATAATCGGTGCTATCGTATGGGGCATTATAGGACTGTTCAGCTACAACATAGTGGACGGCATCTTCGGTGCCGGAACTGCATTTTCCAGAATAATCTATACTCTGGTGGGCGTTGCCGGACTGTATGCCATCTCCTTCTACTGGTTACTCAACAGGGATTAACGGCATTAATATGCAAATGCCCGCACCTATAAAAGTGCAGGCATTGTATTACATATCATAAAACAAATTCTGTTATTATCATAAATCCTATGCATACGCACAGTGCCAGAACAAGCGGCACAGATATGATCCTCGGTCTCTTGACCTCAGCGTTCCTGTTTCTTCTGAACATCGCCAGCATATCCATATGCCTTCCATTCAGGTACGCCAACAACACTATCATCGCCACAGCCGCACACAATCCCATAAATGCAAATGGAATATATATCAATATCGTCTGCTTGAGCTGATCTGCTGCTATTCCCTCAGAAGCCTGTTTCTCCACCATCTGCTTTAGCACGCTGACATGTGATGCTATATAGCTGATGATGACGGATATCTCATTAAAGCAGAAATGGGCATACATGGTCGTAAATATACTTCCTGTCGCCTCGGCAAGAAATCCCAGCATCATTCCCAGAACCATCGCATATGCCATCTGATTGAAATTCATGTGCATGGCTCCGAACATTATTCCTCCTATGATTATAGCCGCCAGTCTGCTGCCATATCTGTAGCTTCCCATTATGACGCCTCTGTAGGCAAGCTCCTCCACGATTCCCGGAGTGACCGCCATGAGAAGTGTTGACACCCACAGCTTATGATTCGACACAAGACCTGTTGCAAGCTCGGTAGTGGCACTCTCCACCCACAGAAGACTTATGGCATTTATGAGTGTCATAAGAGGCTCAAGAGCCACGACGAATGCCGGAACGATGATTATCGCCAGCCAGTGCGTCTTTTTCAGTCTGAGCGTTTCGCGCAGATCACATTTGCTTATAAGAATATATATGATCGTCGGCACGAATATCATGCTCTGGCTCAGGATCAGATTCTGAACCATGGTTATATGTGAGCCGATATTCGTCTTCCACAGGATCATAACAACACACAGATACACACATATCAGCGACAGGAAAAACCATGACGCTCCGTGTACCTTTCTCTGAACATTGTCCTGTCTCATACGCTTACTCTACTGTAGCGATGGCTTCTATCTCTATAAGCACATCCTTAGGGAGTCTTGCAACCTCCACGCATGAACGTGCAGGGAAATCGCTTGTGAAGAAGTCCTTGTAAATATCATTTATCTTGCCAAAATCATTCATATCCTTGATAAATACTGTTGTCTTCACTACCTTATCCATAGATGAGCCTGATGCCTCTATGAGATTCTTGAGATTGCCGATCGCCTGTCTTGCCTGTACAGTGACATCTCCCTCAACCAGTGTATTTGTCTCAGGATCGATAGGTATAACTCCTGATGTAAAAAGCATTCCATTCACGAGAACCGCCTGTGAATATGGTCCTATTGCCGCTGGTGCCTTTGGTGTACTTATTATTGTCTTCATGTTTTGTTCCTCCTGTTTTTTACTATTATATATGATGAACTATTACTCCTCATCCATCTCGCTCAGCTCCGCCATGAGAGCCTTTCTGTTGTTGCGCCTTCCGCCATTGCTTCTGGTGAATTTCACAGTGCCTTTTCTGTCTGGCACGGGCTCCGGTGACCGTCTGGATACCGGCTTCTTCGTCTCAGGCTTTGCACGCTTCACAACATCGGCTTTGGTTGTTCCTTTTTTCGCAAGCTCTGCCCGCTCTTCCTCGGACAGTATCTCAATGTTCTTCTCTGTGATCCTTATCTTACCGTCCTTGAGGAGCTTGCCAACCGCCGTCTTAAATGCTCTCTTGCTTATTCCAAATTCCTTCTCTATCACCTTTGAATCTGCCTTGTCATTGAACGGGAGCACTCCATTATATGAATCGATGATATTCAATATCATCTCTGCATTCTCCCTGATCTGCATCTTTATCGGCTTCTGCATGGTGAGGTTCAGCTTGCCGTCTTCCCTGACTGACGCAACCCTGCCCTCAACGTGGTCGCCGGCATATATGGCACTGTGTATCTCCTTCTTCGGGATAAGTGCTGAATATTTGTTGTCCACAGCGACAAATGCACCATACTCGGAGCTGTACTCTATAACTATTCCCGATATAGCATCTCCCTGCTTATATGGGGAATTGCTGCTCAGATACTCATAAACCTTCATGGACACACACAGTCTGTCCGATTTGTCAGTGTACATTCTGACCAGATATTCATGGTTCTCTCTCACCGGGCCAACCTGCTCCTTAAACGGAAGCAGAATATCCTTTTCAAGTCCCCAGTCCATGAATGCACCGATCTTGGTAGTTCCCACACACCTGAGAACAGCCATCTTACCCATAGTTATATATGGAACATTCACAGTTGCAATGAGTCTGTCGTCAGAATCCCTGTATATGAACACGTTGATGTGCTCGCCTGTCTTTATGCCATTCGGGACCTGCTTTCTCGGAAGAAGCACCTCACTGTCAGAATCCGCACATCCAAGATACACACCAAATTCCTTTTCTCTCTTTACTATAAGATCATTCCATTCGCCTATCTTTATCATCGTCATACCGTCCTCTTAATTTTTTCTGTCGACACAGTATATCATATATCCTTACTGCTCCGTTCAAACTGGACAACACACCTTGTCCTGTCCTCTTCATCTGCCAGGATTATCTGAACATATCTGTCGTCAATAAATCTCTTTACTACTATAACATCATCTTTCACATATTGCATCTTATATTCCGCTCTGACTGCAATAATATCCGCAACATCATCCACGTATTCCTGGGCAAGAGCAATATACGCTTCATTATTCATATGATTGTTGGAGTCTATCTGATAAGACATGACTTTTCTGGTATCTATAGTCTCCGCATCGCCCAGCAGTTTTACCTTGCGCGGCGCATACTCCATGTCTATGGCAGGCTCCATCGGATATGCGTCTGACACCTCTTTGTCTATCTTGACAGGTCTCAGCCTCTCGGTATCCATATAGCTCCAAATGGATGCCGCCTTAACTATGCTTTCTCCATTCTCGTCCAGTATATCTATATTTCTGAATCCCAGAGATGCTTTGAAATCATATGCCCACGTCCTGACCTTGATCTTCTCTCCCATCGCAGGATATCTGACCACCTCTATCTGCCAGGAAACCAGGAACCATGCTCTGTGGTGTTCTGCCAGATAATCCAGCCCTATGCCGACCTCCTCCGACTGCAGTATAGCACAGTCCTGGAAATAGTTCGCTATGGTCGCCATGTTGGATATCTTATTTCCACCAGTCTCACTATACCTGACTATCGCTTCATATGAATACATTACGCCACCTCCATGATGCTCATTTTACTATAATTTTATACCCTATTTAGAGGGCTATCGCAAGGTGAAAAATTTTTTTGAATTTTTTTAAAAAAGTGCTTGCATTATTCTGAGCTTTAGTATATACTACCATTTGTTGAGGCAATGGGCTATCGCCAAATGGTAAGGCACTGGACTCTGACTCCAGCATTTTCAAGGTTCGAATCCTTGTAGCCCAGCTACTAAGACTTGAGATTTATCTCAAGTCTTTTTTATTTCATAAACCGCTTCATATAATGATACTTACAGTGGGCAGTCCGCTCCACAGCACATAAAAAAGACATGTCGTTAGGCTCCGACATGTCTTTCGTGTATTACTATCTGTGAAAAATTTCATTGGCGTAACAAAAATGTAACATATTTTTAAAACATTATCAATAGGTTTTCGCGTATTTTTTCTAAAAATTCAATTTCAATCCAAGCAATTTTCGCGCATTATTCTCAAATATATTGTTTTTGTCCACATCTTCCAGATCAAGGGCCTCTATGTCCGCACATGACTGTTCCTGATCAGACCATGGGCTGTCCGTTCCGAACAGGATCTTGTCAGACCCGTGAGCTGCCACTATCTTCTTAAACATGTCACCATCAAGAAGCTGCCATCTGTGCGATGCCCCCTCCCGCCAGTCTATCTGTCCATAGGAAAACGCCGTGTCAAAATACACATCTCTTCCGCAAAGTCTGTTCAGCACGTCATCCCACATCTGCCATCCACCCATATGGGCAAGCACAAGCTTGTCAGGCCCAACCTCATCCAGCACCTCCTCCGCCATTGCAGGAGTGCAGTGAGTCACATCAGGAAGTCCTATGTCTGTTCCCGCATGTGTCACCACGATAAGCCCAAGCTCTGTGGCATAGCTGATTATCCTTTTATATCTTATATCGTTGAAAAAAGCCCCCTGGTAGTCAGGATGGATCTTTATCCCCTTCAGACCTTTGTCGCATATATCCCTGAGTATCTCTTTGTAATTTTCATTGTCGGGATGTATCCCTCCAAACGACCACACATGTGTCTCTGAAAAGCGCTCATTCTCCTCAACTGCGAATTCATTTATATGCTTATATTGTTTCGGAGACGTTGCCACCGGAAGTACCACAGACACATCCACATGTCTGCTCCTCATGTCATTCTCCAGTCCGTCAAGTGTGCCATCCGAATGTGCCCTTGTACCGGAGCTGCTCTCCAGAAGCCCTACCGTCTTGGCTGCTATCCTGTCGGGATACGTGTGTGTGTGAAAATCTATTATCATAAATATTCCTCCTGTACATTTATACTGCGTAAGCGCAGAACACCTCTGCTGCGGCCATGCTGTTCACGTTCTCCATATCCACAGTTGAAAAACATCGGATTTTGAGGTATCTTTATCAAAGATATTTCCACGAAGGAGAAAACATGAGCAAACGAAAAAAGAAAATGACGCTGAAACAGATGCGTTCCCTCGTCGTCTTTTTGGTCGCCATAAACATCATACTATTATTGTGCATACTTGTCATGGGATTTTTTCTGGCAAAGGCACAGATCACCAAGGGGAAAGGACAGACTGTCATGCTCCAGAAGGCCAACGACACATACACGGTGTGTGTGGATGCTGGTCATGGAGGAAGCGATGTAGGCGCTGTGGGACTTGACGGAAGCTACGAGAAGGACGACAATCTCCGTCTTGCGCAGGAGGTTGCCAAAGCCCTGAAAAAGAGCGGCGTCAACGTCATAATGACCAGATCCGACGACAGCGACACACAGCTCGACTCCCGTTCAAAGATAGCAAACAAGGCCAAGGCTGATATCTTCGTTTCGCTACACCGCAATTCAACAGCCAACCCAAACACCACAAAGGGCATTGAGATATGGATACACAGCTCAGGATCTGAGCGCAGTTATGCGGCCGCAGATGACATTCTGAGCAATCTCGAGGAAGTTGGTATAACCGCCAACCGAGGGGTGCGAATCGGAACCCAGGGAGACAGCGATGATGACTATGCGGTCATCAGAGACACCGATATGACAAGCATGATCGTTGAGATGGGCTTCATGACCAACCAGGACGATCTGGACTATTTCAATGAAAATCTTGAGAACTACGCCAAGGCAATATCCAACGGTGTGGTTCAGTGGCTGAACGATTACGTCCAGTAACGCCGGACATATCATAACATTTGAATAATTCCATAAAAAAATAACACATTGAGCACAGCCCAATGTGTTATTTTTTATTCACTTATAACTGTTCTGTTTCTTCCTGATTCCTTCGCCTTATAGAGTGCTGAATCCGCTCTGTTGAACCATGCCTTGGAACTCTCTCCCTTGGTGTACTCAGCGACACCACAGCTACAGGTTATTCCATCCTTGTTCATAAAGTGGAAATAGTAGCATCTGAACTCTGTTCTTATGTCCTCAACAACATTCATGACCTTGGACAGTTCCACATCATGGAACAGTATCACGAACTCCTCACCGCCGTATCTGAAGGCAAGTCCCATATCCTTCGACTTCTCCTTCATCATCTTACACAGCGCCTTGATAACTATATCTCCATTGCTGTGGCCATATGTATCGTTGACTTCCTTGAAATGATCTATATCAAATATGGTGACATAGGACTTCGCCCCAGTCTGCTCCACATTCTCGATCTCCTTATCAAGGCTCTCCTCAAATGATCTTCTGTTGTACAGGCCTGTCATCGGATCAACCATAAGCTCACTCATCAGTGTTACCTGTCTGTTGTAGCTTCCGGCAATCGATTCCATAAGTGCCTTCGTGTGCTTGTTGACGACCATAACCATCGCACACATAACAGATACTACCAGTATGTATATGAGCAGTGCTCCAACCCAGTTCATCTGTGTGGCAAGCTCACCGACATTCAAATGTAATCTCACAACATTGATGACCATGAGTGCAAGCACCGCAACTCCCGACCATACCGTCAGCTCCTGATCTGCAAATAACGCCGTGGCAATTATGGTGACACACGGAATAAGTATAAGCGGGTATATGGTGCAATATGTAAATGCTATAACACCGACACATACATATATCATACCTGTCACGACATAATTCTTGTGCTTTATGTCCGCCTCATCGTGCTTCATATAAAAATAGCAAATTGTGATCGCTATAGCCTGTACTATCATCGGCAGCACGATATACTTTACTATATATGCGCCTGCTCCTATGCTCTTATCTACTCTGTATACTCCAAATAATATCCATGCAATAACAAAAGAAATACTGCATATAACTATCATCATACGCCATACCAGCATATGCCATCTTGCGTCAATCTCATCCTTGTTAATATCATTCATGTGTACGCACCCCGCAAACCATCATATGTGTTGATTTTACCATATGAGGGTCCTTTTTTCCACCATTAATCAACAAAAGACGGACTTTTTTTATGCCAAAATCCGTCTTTTGTACCAAAAATCGTCAAATTACTTAAGGTTGTAGCCAACCTCAAATGCCTCAAGATTCTTCTCCACTGTCTTAGGTGGAACTGTGTTCTTGATAACCTCAACCCATGCATCATGTGAGAAATCCATGTGCTGTGCCGCGATTCCTATGATGACTGTGTTAAATACCTTGTTGTTGCCAAGCTTCTTGGCCTCGTCCATGGCATCAACTGAGATAACCTTGTACTTGCCGCTGAGCTCCTCGATGATTCCATCAGGATACTGTGCTGCACCTGTAACTACAGTGATAGGATCTATTCTCTGGTCATTTACGATGATAACTCCATCCTTCTTCAGGAAGTGTGCATATCTGAGCGCCTCAAGTCTCTCAAATGCTATGAGGACATCTGCACATCCCTCTTCCACGATAGGCTCATTTACCTTCTCACCATATCTTACATATGTAACAACACTTCCACCTCTCTGGCTCATTCCGTGAACCTCTGAGAGCTTTACATCATAACCTGCTGCCGTGGTGATTCCACCGAGTATACGGCTTGTGAGAAGTGTTCCCTGTCCGCCTACGCCGACGATCATAATATTCTTTGTCTCCATGATTAGAACTCCTCCCTTTCTATAGCATCGAACTTACAACGCTTCATGCACAGTCCACAGCCTGTACAGAGTGTGTCATCTATACGGATGGTTCCATCCTCCTGCCTGATAACTGCAGGGCATCCAGGCTTTAAGCACATACCGCACTTCTTGCACTTCTCAGGTATTGCCTTGCATCTTCCTGTTATCTTAGTCGTCTTCAAGAGTACACAAGGTGACTTTGTGATGATGACTGATACCTCATCCTTTGCTGTCTCCTCCTTGATGAGCTTCTTAAGACCTTCTATATCAAATGCATTTATCTCATGGACGCTCTGGATTCCCAGTGCCTTGCAGAGATTGTAAATATCAATGGCATATGTAGGATCTCCCATCAGTGTCTTACCTGTTGCAGCGTGATCCTGATGTCCTGTCATACCTGTTGTCGAGTTGTCAAGTATGATGACTGTTCCTGTGCTCTGGTTGTATACCATGTTCATGAGTGAGTTCACACCTGTGTGAAGGAATGTTGAATCACCTATGACCGCTACCCAGTTCTTGATATAATCCTTGCCCTTTGCCTTCTCCATTCCATGAAGGGTAGAGATGGATGAACCCATGCAGACTGTTGTGTCAATAACACTGAGCGGTGCGACAGCTCCGAGTGTGTAACATCCGATATCTCCTGCAGCGTGGATCTTCAGCTCTGAGAGGACTGAGAATACGCTTCTGTGTGGACATCCTGGACAGAGGATAGGTGGCCTAGCTGGAACCTGAGCAGCCTCGACTGTCTCTACCTTCTCGCCGAGAAGCTTCTCTCTGAGCATATTTGCGCTGTACTCACCCTGAACTGTAAGCAGCTCCTTGCCGACTGCATCTATTCCCCATGATCTGACCTGAGTCTCGATATGTGGCTCAAGCTCCTCGATGACATACACCTTGTCTACCTGTGCACAGAAGTCCTCGATCATCTTTCTTGGGAGTGGATTTACCATGCCAAGCTTTAAGACTGATGCGTTTGGCATAGCCTCTCTGACATACTGGTAAGGGATACCGCTGGTGATGACACCCACACTCTTGTCTCTCATCTCAACTCTGTTGATCGGCATGTCAGCTCCGTCTGCTGCCATGTCCTTGAGTCTCTGCTCTACAAATACATGACGTGGTATAGCGTTACCAGGCATCATGACATATTTCTTTATATTTCTCTCATATGGCTTGTCAGGAATCTCCTGTCTGTCACAGAGCTCTACAACGCCCTGTGAGTGTGAGAGTCTTGTGGTTGTACGGAGCATTACAGGAGTATCATACTTCTCACTCAGCTCAAATGCATACTTTGTGAAATCCTTTGCCTCCTGGCTGTCTGATGGCTCAACAACTGGGATCATGGCTGTTCTTGCTACAAGTCTTGAATCCTGCTCATTCTGTGATGAGTACATTCCAGGATCATCTGCTGCAACAAGTACCATACCTCCATTCACACCTGTGTATGCTGCGGTGAACAGCGGATCTGATGCCACGTTCACACCTACATGCTTCATCGACACTATTGATCTCACTCCCGCAAATGATGCACCGATCGCTACCTCTGTGGCTACCTTCTCATTTGGTGACCACTCTGAGTAGATATCTCCTTTGTACTGCACCATGTTCTCACTGATCTCTGTACTTGGTGTTCCAGGATATGCCGCTGATACCTTGACACCCGCTTCATAACAGCCTCTGGCGATGGCTGCGTTACCAAGCATAATCTTTTTTTCGCCCATGAATCTTACCCTTCCTGTCTATATTGATATTCTTGTTTTTATTTTTTCGTCTTAATTGACACTCTAATTTGTTATTATACAAGAATTATCAATAAAATAAAAGAGTTTTATACAATGTGATTACAAAGTGTGATTACAAAGCCATATCGAACAGCTCCTCTTATCGACATTTTCCCTAGTCAGTTATATTCTGCGTCTGACGTACCATGTCTGCAAAGCCCTGCCACTGCATATCGATAATATCGCCACTGCCGGCTGAACTGTCCACCTTACCGCCAACAAGAGCCATAACCATATCAAAATCTGCAGAACCCACATATTCACTGTTTTTGAGGATCATACCATAGGCCGCCACGGCACTTGCCGCACTCATGTCAACGGACATTTCGCTGCTGTAGCTGTCAGTCTTCACCACACGGCTCACAAGACTGCTCTTATCCCCATCCGGCTCCTTGTATCTTACGTTCACTGTCGCAAGCTCACCGGTATAGTCCTCTGCGCTATCAGACTTATCCTTAACGTCTTGTGATGCAGTCTCCGATGTATTTGCCTGATTGGAATCCTGTCCGTATTTGTGCTCGGCTGCAGGCACATCGAAGTCTGATCCCGCAGGCACTATCTCATAGAGCACCGTCACCATATGTCCTGCGCCTATCTCGCCGCCGTCCACAGCGTCATTTGCAAAGTCCGCATCCGCAAGGGCGCGGTTCTCATAACCTATCTGCCTGTAACCCTTGACATTTGCCGGATTGAACTCTATCTGAAACTTCACATCCTTGGCAACGGTGTTCAGAGTTCCGCCCATCTCGTCCACCAGCACCTTCTTTGCCTCATACGCAGAATCTATAAACGCATAGCTTCCATCACCATTATCAGCAAGAGCCTCAAGCTTGTTGTCCTTCAGATTGTCTGTTCCAAACCCAAGCACGCTGAGAAAAATGTTGTTTTCCTTCTTCTCCTCGGTTATCAGATCCACAAGGTCGCTCTCACTGGTAAGCCCCACGTTCAGATCCCCGTCCGTTGCAAGTATGACACGGTTGTTGCCTCCCTCTATAAAGTTCTTCTCCGCCAGCTCGTAAGCTGTGATGATGGCATCTCCGCCGTTGGTACAGCCCTCGGCTGTCATACTTGAAAGCGCCTCATTTATCGTGTACTGCTCTGAGCCGGATGTGCCCGAGAGCACCACCGTATCCTCACCCGCATATGTGACTATGCTCACCTTGTCGTTCTCATCCAGATTCTCCGCCAGCATGGCAAATGACTGCTGCACGAGTGGGAGTTTGTTATCTTCATACATGGATCCCGAGGTGTCGATCAGGAACACCAGATTTGAAGGCTTCTTGTCTCCAAAATCTATTTCATCCGTGTTGATCCCAACCATCATGAGCTTTGTGGCCTTATTCCACGGGCAGTCCGAATATTCTGTGTATATGGAGAACTTCTCTCCATCCTCAGGCTTCCTTCTGTAGTCATAGGTAAAATAGTTCAGCATCTCTTCTATTCTCACCGCTCCGTCCGGTGGGAGACAGCCTGACTCTATATACGACCTGACGTTGCTGTATGATGCCGTATCCCTGTCCGCCGCAAATGTGGAGAGAGGTCTGTCCGCTGTGGATACAAATCCATTCTCCGCCACGCTGTCATACTCTCTCGTATCGTAGGCGATCTCTGTATACATAGAATTTGAAGTATCTGTCACCATCGCTGTATCTCCAGCGACTGTTGCCACATCACAAGCTTCCTCCGCATACATAACATCATTCGACGTACTGTTGAATATTCCACTCAAGCCATTGTCCTGCAGCGACTTCTTTTTTTGCTTACTTTCTTTTTCCCTGTACTTTTCTGCGATCCCTGTTATCTCTGTCTTATCCCCATTTTGTTTTTCAAGGCGCATTCCCCTTCCATCTACTGCATCATCGTTACCGCAGCCCGTAAGACCTCCTACCATCATAACCCCTGCCATAACTGCGCATATGGATCTTGCAAATATTTTTGAATTATATTTCATCATAAAAAATCCCTCCGTAATATGAATTTCAAGCTACCGGTCAAGCTTTATATTCTATATACGAAGGGATTATTATTTTTTATGGTAATTTCTGTATTTTTTAATTTTTGATTTGTTTGTGCTATTCTGCCCTCTCAAATCTGTACCAGTTGCCCTCAACCTTCACTACAAGGCTGCCATCATCACACACAATGTAGGCTGAGTTTCTGGATGGGTTCATGTCAAAGTTGACCTCGCCGTCATTTGCCGGCACGCCATCGGTGTAGCTCTCAGCGTAGGCCGCTTTGCTCTCATCCACGCTGTCAGCATCGACCATGTCGTATGTGTCCCTGTAGAGCACACCATCCAACATGATCATGGGGATATAGTCAGCACTATTCATAGAATTCTGAGCATCAGTATTTCTCTGTACATCATAGCTCGCCGTGGCGTTGTCTGCCATTTCAGCAGCATCGCTTTGAATATCGTCTGCCGCAGCCGCGTCACTTTCTTCTGCATAATAACTTTCATCCGAAGTCACCTTCACACTGTTGTCCTGCGCTGTCTTATCGCTTGCCCTCTTACGGCTGTTCCTTAACGGTCCGGCTACGATCAGCACACACACCACTGCCGCTGCCACAAGACCGGAAACGATCTGGATGGTTCTTCTGTTCCTGACTTTACGGTCTTTCTTGACTCCAAACTTCTTATCTCCAGATTTCTTATCCTGCACCCGCTGCGCATCCACCGCATCAAGTCCTGCCTCTATTTTTCCCCAGAGATCAGGTGCATCCATATTCTCTATATATTTGTCAGCTATTTCCTTTTCCAGTTCATCTTCATGTCTGTTCATAGTCTGCACCTCCTAAGTCTCTTGATCGCACTGTTGTAAAGCCACGTGACTGTTCCCATCGGCTTGCCAACTATCTCTGATATCTCTCTGAAGGTAAATCCTCCAGCCACCTTCATATCAACTATCTCCCGCTCATCAGGCTTAAGCGACTCCATGGCCACCTTCAGTGACACGCTGTTCACAACCTGTTCCTCCATGCTGCCACTCTGCCCGGTCTCCGGTATCTCATCCACCAGAGCCTCACGGTCTATCTTCCTGATCCTGTCCACCGCCATATTCCGGGCGATCGTGACCAACCATTTCTTATGTCCATTTCCCGGCTTATAGCTTCCCGCAATGCTATACAGCTTGATGAAGAATTCCGATGTCACATCCTCAGCCTCCTCGCGCTGTCCTATGGTGTCGTACACCACAGCATATATGAGCTTCAGATACGCATCATATATGTGCCGCAGGCTATCCCTGTCGCCCGCCGCCATCGCAGACATGCACTGTTCAAATTCTCTGTCTGTCATAGCTCCCTCCTCATGATAATATACGTTATATCAACTGATTTTTATGGAATGTCATTTAACTTTTTAATCTTTTCCGCCTATTTACAACATCATATCTTCCGCATGGCGGCAAATCCCATCACGTAATTTTTCCTGCCACCGGCCGTGTCAAATGGCCATACCATATGGCGGCTGTCAACCAGCTCCACGTCGTAGTTCATATGAAGCGACATATCCTTCATGAGCTGTGCCACACCTTCTATGTGCTCCACCGACTTCATCGTCTCCACATCCCGCCTGTCAAATGCATTTGCAAGCTTCTCTGCGCATGTCTGATCCTCACATGCAGCGACCTCATATCCATATATGAGGACATCCTTTGTCATATGGTACATGTAGTCATTGAGTCTCTCCACCGCCGCCTCGTTCAGCCCCGAGATGGCACTGCTTATGAGTCTAAGATCCTCGTCATGATAATTGTCCCTGTAGTGGTAAAGCAATGCCGCAAATCTGGAATTGAGCTGGCTGTGAAGCCCGACCGCCACACTGTAATCAAATATATCAAGATACCTGTCGGTGTCATTTACTATATCCCCAGATTCCGTTCTGCCAATATATTTACCGGAATTGGCAGTCGCTATGCCTGTCAGGAACTCAAGTATATGCTCGGTGTCCTCACAGTCCTCAAGCATCGCCTCATACAAGCGGTACTGGTCATCGTCTACATGCCAGAATGGAATATCCGCTATTATATAATCCTGTTCCTTCAACCCATATTCCCTGACTGCCGAAAGCACAGCTTCCCTGTCTCTGTCTATGAGCACCAGCCTGTAATTATCTGCCAATCTTCCTATATCTATATCGCCGGCCGGCCCTATTCCCCACAGTGCAAGCACAGGCTTTGAATTCGCTGCATCTGCATCCTGTCCGGATTCTTTTTTTACCCGGCAGTTATTTTCTATATATTCCGTCACCTCACGTCTGTACTGTTCCCATCCCACATAGGAATCCGGTATACGCTCCGTGGCGATCATCTCATCAAAATAGCTCATTGTCTTCTCCTGACTCTGTGAACTGACAAATAAAGCAAAATGGTTATGCCTGTCAGTATTTATTGATCATTCACAGGTATTTTATAAAATTTTATTTTTAAGCACAAGTGGAATGTAGTATAATACACATAGTTGTGCAACAGGACACACCATTCCAGTTTTTTTACATTTTGGAGGAGTTATGGAATCAATACAGACAAACGCTCTGAACAGCAAATACATCAATTCACTCCTGCGCCCGGAGGAAAATCCTTTCATGCAGGAGATGCAGAGTTTTGAGGAGATCATGATGATGTATTCATGTGCCATCAGAGAGGTGAAGACAAAATTTGAAGTGCTGAACGATGATTTCAGCGTAAGATATAAGAGAAATCCTATAGAATTCATACAGTCAAGGATCAAAAAGCCTGTCAGCATTGCCAAAAAGCTTGCAAGCAAGGGCTGTCCGGTTACATGTGCAAGTATACTGAACAATCTGGATGACGTCGCCGGAATAAGAGTCATCTGCCCATTCATCGATGACATATACATGGTGGCAGAAAAGCTCATAAGTCAGGACGACATCACCCTGATCGAGGCAAAAGACTACATATCGCATCCAAAGCCAAATGGCTACCGCAGTCTGCATGTCATAGTCGAGATTCCTGTGTTCTTCGCAGACCACACAAGGAATATGCGTGTGGAGGTACAGATCAGAACAATCGCGATGGACTTCTGGGCGAGCCTAGATCACCAGCTCAGATATAAGAAGGATATCCCGAACGTAGACATGATATCCGCAAGACTTAAGAAATGCGCAGATGTGATATCCGCAACAGACCTTGAGATGCAGTCCATCAAGAACAGCATATATGGTCAGAGGTATATTCCTGAACTTAAGAGAGAATCACCTGAAGAATAACTACAGTTATTTATTACTGATATTTTTCAACCTCAGGTTGAATGAAAAAATTGAAATATTTGCAACTTTTTATTTGACATTTGCTCAAACCTGTTGTAATATAACTGATGTTGTTAATCAACATGTGTGCATAGCTCAGCTGGATAGAGCACTTGGCTACGGACCAAGGTGTCGGGGGTTCGAATCCTCTTGCGCACGTGACAGAAGCTGTCTGAATTATTTCAGACAGCTTTTTTGTTTCATCAAAACTACTTTATAACAGCCAAATATTATTCATAAAAAAGCCAGGGGGTGCGGCTATAAGCTTTATTTACATAAAGTGCTACTCCCTGCTCCCCAGATATTCTTCCACCTTCTCCGGCGTATCCAGTCTCAGCCGTACAATAGTCATCATGATCATGTACCGCAACACTTCCTTTAATATCTCTTCGTCAAACTGCGACTTCATATTTTCCGGATACGCATGTACGAGAAAATGCACATTGTAGGCATCGCCCTGTCTTGAGATAAATGCACTCACATAGAGGCCATTCATGACCGCTGTTATGATGTCGTCATCCGTGATCTGTATATTTATCTTATACATCTTTGATATAAACTTTACCGTCTTGTCTTCTTTTACGAGAAAACGCCTGTCTGTAATCTCTCCTATGGAAAAGTTCTGTTTATGGAGTGTTATCGCCTGCAGGAATTCTGATTCCCTGTCATTCTCAATTATATAATCATATATATCATTCGGTGTGTATGCCATATTGTTCAAGTTATCCTTTCATCTATTTGTCTATATGCTAAGCGCTTTTGTCTATCACTCGTCCGGAGTCGTCACGTCACACTGCCCATCGTAAGTCCGATCACAAATACCACAAATGCACCAATCGTAAGCACATACCACTCGATAACACGGACTGTAAGTTCCCAGTCAGACGGCTCAACATCATACAGGTTTCTCACCCTGGGCCACATGGCCAATCTGAAAAGTTCATCTGGAAACAGCATACTTACGACCGCAATGATGCATATAATGATTCCGAATATATATAATACTATATTTCCTCTGTTTGTAGTCTGCGGACCAGTAATAAACTTCACTATTTCATAAATATCCGGCGGATTTGCATAATAATCTCCTAAAACCACATCAAAATCGTTGGTCATCGTGCCGTCCGCATTGTATATCATGTATCCATCTTTTGAGACAGCGCCTCTAAAAAACACCTTATCACCCGCCATGATCTTTACTCCGATATAATCATCAGATGATAACATGCCGTCCTCTGTCCCTGCCGGTATGGCAGAATGATCCTCCATCCAGCTATATGGTCCATATGTTACGTCTCTATACCCATCTCCTGTAAATCGATGATAACACTTAAATTCTATGCTCTGGTCATCATATACTATGATACTTGTATGTCCATCTGTATATGTCACATTTCCCTGTTCTTCTTTTCGGGTCAGAAAGTCACCCCTGAATTCTATTCCCTTTATGGACATTATAATCGGATAAATTATGGAAAATGCTATGATCATTGCCACTATAATGCTCATCAGAACCTTTTGCGTCCTGGATAAATTCTTTATTCTCTCCATATACATTTCCCCCTTCGATCAGGAATTTTCTGTTATCTCCACGAGCTGCGAAACATACTCTGCAGATTTCAAATACATATCGACTGCCTATATTATCCTCCCATGCTATCCGCAGCCCCTGACTACTGCCCGCGCACGCCTAGAACAGATCCAGCGTATTGTCAAGATATATCTCTTCTCTTACCCTCAGCTGGTACTCTGGCTTTGTCATATAGTATAGCAGAAATTCCAGCACTATGGCACTTCCAAGACCTCTTCCCTCTATCTTGAAATTGGAAAATCCCATCGGCAGGTAAATGTTCCTTATATCATCTATACCTATAAATCCGGGATTCTCCATCGCTTTGGAGAAACGATAGCCACCTGCTGCGTTCGGCGATGTACAGTGGTGAATTGATTTCTCACCGAGAGCCATACGGCTCACATCCTCATAGCAGGCTTTCCTGTCCTGACAGGAGAACCAACAGCATTCGTTGCACAGGAATTCCACCTTGTCTTTCTGCTTTTGCGAAAGCGCCCCCAGCCTGTCAAATGCTTTGTTCAGCCGGAAATCCGGCACAACATATCGGAATTCATCCCGGTCAAGCTCTGCCGAAAACTGGTCAAAGTCCGTGATGACCTTTGTTGTAGATGAAACCATATATAGTCCCGGATAGTTCTCCTGCAGATAGTCAAGCAACAACTCCGAATGGACTATGACACCGTTTTGAATATCACCATTATCAAACGCTCTGCACAAATCATTACACCGTTTATCAGCAAGGTGTTCCGGCCCCAGTAGTGAGTTGCTGAAAGTCAGCCTCGCCGATATTCCATACTCTCTCATAAGTTCCAGCACATCTCTGGCACCGCTGTCACCATATCCCACTCTGCCACCGCCCCAGAGGCAGTCACCCGGTGCACCATACACTGAACCGATATCACACCAGTCGTAAAAATATTCCCTGTGCTCACAGTATAGTGGCAGGAACGCCTTATACAGCTCGTAGAATTCAAAAAGTCCGGGCAGATGGTAATGTGCCTTGTATTCTGTTTTGTTATTCTCTGTCATTGATCTGCCAGACAATGGCTCATTCTTCATAGTGTTCATTTTCCCGTTTTTCTTTCAGTTTTCATATGTTATCTTAATTTCCGCATACTGTCTACAATTATATAAAAGTTCTTCATCTGTTGCAAACCATGTTTAGGATATTGTATATTTGAAAGAGTCATCGACCACCCAAAGATCAAAAAGAGGAAGAACGTCGATGCGGAGCTGGACAAGTTTCTGTAGGCAATACAAACAAACTGCAACGGAGGTTATTATTTATTATGGGGAATACATTCAGGGAAGTTAAGTGTTTCAAATGCGGACACATTTTTATGTGGCAGAAAGATGGTATAGAATATCAGTCTGAATATCGTCTGGAAAGCACCAACGAACTTCTGGGAATTGCGGCATGTCCTAAATGCGGAACGGATATGTTGGTAATTCCGCATATTCTTGAGGGAATCTCTAAAGATTCAAATGGAATTGCGGAATCAGGGATACGGGGAATATAAAGACAAAAACAACCGGGTATGTTTCTTCCTGAACATACCCGGTTGTTTTTTATATGAAAATATCCTACTCATCTGGATTCACGATGGCGCCTATCTTAAACTCTCTGCCGTCCTTTTGCCACTGTCTGTACTCCGCTGTAGCGGCAAAGAGTACATCTCCCGATGAGTTGATTGCCGTCTCAAGTGAATCCTGAACCACTCCGATGATCATTCCGACAGCAACAGCCTGCATGGATATATCCTGTGGGATTCCAAACAGCGAGCACGCCATAGGAATGAGCAACAGCGAACCTCCCGCAACACCTGAGGCACCGCACGCGCCAAGGGTTGCCATAAGACTGAGCATGAGTGCTGTCGGAACGTCAACCGACACTCCCATGGTATTTGCAACGGAAAGCGCCATTATAGTTATAGTGATGGCGGCACCATCCATGTTGATGGTCGCGCCAAGCGGTATGGATACCGAATACACATCCGGGTCAAGTCCAAGTCTTTTGCAAAGTGACATGTTCACTGGGATATTTGCCGCAGAACTTCTGGTGAAGAACGCCGTCACACCTGACTCTCTGAGGCATCTCCACGCAAGTGGATATGCATTTCTCCTTAAGACGATAGTCGCAAGGAGCGGATCTACGATCAATGCAACCGTAAGCATGGCGCCCACAAGCACAAGCAGCAATCTGCCATATTCCTTGAATATCGACAATCCACTCTCCGATACCGTCGTGAACACAAGTCCCATGATTCCAAATGGTGCGCACCCGATGATCCACCTCACGACAGTTGATACCGCATCCGATATGGATACAAGTGCAGATTTTATAGACTTGCTTGTCCGTCGCATGGCAAGTCCAAACAAAAGTGCCCATGCAAGTATGCAGAGATAATTTGCGTTGAGTATCGCATTTACGGGATTATCGGTGATGTTGAGCAAAAGATTCTGGAGGACCTCCATGATTCCCGATGGGACGACATCCGCCTGATATGATTCAAGGTCCAGTGTCATGGTTACAGGGAAAATAAAACTTGCGCTCACCGCCACTACCGCTGCGCATAGCGTGCTGAGCATATACATGATCGTCACCATACGGAACTGCTGGCCATTTCCCTTTCCTGCATTTGCAATTGAACTGATGACAAGGGCAAACACCAGTATCGGCGCAATTGCCTTGAGCGCCCTGACGAACATGGTTCCGATCAGGTCTATTCCCGTTGCCCCCGGCACCAGAAGTCCCAGCACCGCACCGATCACTATTCCAACCAATATCTTCGCGATCAGCGACACCCTATTCCACATCTCTACAATCTTTTTCATGAATCTAACTCCTAACTATATCTATATTTCTGCTTTTTAACATACATTTTCTTTAGCATTCTTCTTTCTCAGAAGAAGTATCCTCACGAGCAAAAGCACTGGGAATATAACTCCCGCAAGGATTCCGCGTTTCTTAATAGTATCATATATCGATCAGGCTTGTATATAACAGATTTCATAACTCAAAAAAGCGGCGAACAGATTCTTGTTTCTGTTCGCCGCCACTTCACTTCTATAATATTCTATTTTATGACCAGACTTCCTCTGCTATCTCCTTAACGAGCTTGAGCTTTGCCCACTGCTCATCCTCTGTCAGCTTGTTTCCGATCTCACACGATGCAAATCCACACTGAGGGCTCAGGCATAATCTGTCAAGTGGTACATACTTTGCAGCCTCATAGATCCTTGCAATGACCTTCTCCTTATCCTCAAGAACCGGAGATTTTGTTGTGATAAGTCCGAGCACGACCTTCTTGTTCTCTGAAACCTTTGCAAGAGGTGCAAATCCGCCCGATCTCTCATCGTCATACTCAAGGAACAGCGCATCTACATTCTCATTTGCAAATACATAATCTGCAACTGTGTCATAAGGACCGCATGTGAAGAATGTTGAGTGGTAATTTCCTCTGCAGATATGTGAAGTGATGACCATATCCTCCGGCTTTCCTTCAAGGGCAAGATTGTTCACTGCAAGCAGCTCCTTCTTGACATCCTCAAGTGATATTCCAAGCGACCTATATCTCTGCTTTGCTGCATCCCCCACTATGGCTCCCCATGTACAATCGTCAAGCTGCAGGTTTCGGCATCCAGCATCATAGAACTGCTTAATAACATCCTGATAAGCCTTTCCGATATCCTGGATAAGCTCCTCATTTGTAGGATAGAACTTCCTTGTGTTTGCAATATTGTCAGGTACTATCATCTGCTGGAATGTCTGTGCAGGAGCCGGTATCGTATACTTTGCAACTGTATTCTCATCCTCGAACTGCTTTAGGAACTTGAAATATTCAACAAATGGGTGCGTCTTTGCCTTTATCTTGCCTACAAGATAAGTGTCGTCAAGAACCGCAAGCTCTGCATCGAATTTTACACCATTTCCAGTGTTCTCATGGGCAACGCCCTCAAATCCCCACATGAAGTCAAGATGCCAGAATGTTCTTCTGAACTCGCCATCTGTGATCGCATGGAATCCAAGTTCCTTCTGTTTTGCAACAACCTTGGTAATCTCCTCATTAACAACTTTGTCGAACTCCTCCTTGGTGATCTTTCCGTCCCTGTATGCTGCCTTCGCATCCTTGAGTGCCTGTGGTCTCAGAAAGCTTCCTACAAAATCGTATCTGAAAGGTGTCTGTAATTTGCTCATATGTCTTTATCCTCCGTAGTGTTTTCTCGTTTTCTTAACTTGAGGATATTCTAGCAGGATAGGCTGTCCATGGAAAATACTATTATTTTGAGGCTCGTCATAGTTTTAAGCTATGGGTATCTATAAATCCTTTAACTCCACTGCGAGTTATACAGATCCGCATAGAATCCATTCTGAGCCATGAGCTCATCATGGTTACCCTGCTCTATGATGTCACCGTCCTTCATAACAAGGATGATGTCTGCATTCTTGATGGTTGACAGTCTGTGGGCTATGACAAAGCTTGTCCTGCCTTTCATCAGATTGTCCATGGCTCTCTGAATCCTGTGTTCTGTTCTCGTATCGACTGACGATGTAGCCTCATCGAGGATCAGGACCGGATTGTCAGCAAGAATTGCCCTTGCGATAGTTAAGAGCTGTTTCTGTCCCTGGGAGATATTTGTTATCTCCTCATTGAGCTCCATGTTGTATCCACCCGGAAGTGCCGAGATAAATCTATGTGCATGAGCTGCCTTTGCCGCTGCGATAACTTCCTCATCCGTAGCGTCCAATCTTCCATATCTGATATTCTCCATGATAGTGCCCTTGAACAGCCATGTATCCTGAAGCACCATGCCAAATACATCCCTGAGTTCACGCCTGTTGAAGTCCTTAATATTGTGTCCGTCCAAAAGTATAGCACCGCCATTCACGTCATAGAATCTCATAAGCAGCTTGACCATGGTGGTCTTGCCCGCTCCGGTAGGTCCGACTATGGCTACCTGCTGTCCCGGTTTTACATGGGCTGAGAAATCCTTGATGATGATCTGATCCGGATTGTAGCCAAACTTTACATGTTCAAATGTAACTTCACCCTTGATTCCCTCTGTGGATACAGGATTCTCTACTATCTGCTCCTCTTCTTTCTCTTCAAGAAGTTCAAATACTCGCTCAGCGGCTGCTGCCATCTGCTGCATCATATTTGTGACCTGGGCAACCTGCTGAACAGGCTGTGTGAGGTTCTTCACGTACTGTATAAATGCCTGGATATCACCTATCTGGATAGTTCCTCTGATCGCCAGAGCCGCACCTGATATGGCAACTGCCACATAGCCCAGATTACCGACAAACATCATAATAGGCTGCATCAGTCCTGAGAAGAACTGTGACTTCCATGCTGACTTGTACAGAGTCTCATTTGTCTCATGGAACTCTCTTCTAACGTCGTTCTCCTTATTGAACGCTTTTATGACATTGTGTCCGCCATACACCTCTTCAACCTGACCGTTTATGTGTCCCACGTATTCCTGCTGCTGCTTGAAGAATCTCTGGGATTTCTTGATGACAAACATCATGAGCATGATACTTATCGGAAGTATCAGCACTGATATAAGTGTCATAAGCGGGCTGATCGTGAGCATCATCACGATTACACCGATGACCGTACTAACCGATGTAATGAGCTGTGTGATACTCTGGTTCAGACCATTTCCCATGGTGTCTATATCATTTGTGATCCTTGAAAGTACCTCGCCATAGGTTCTGCTCTCAAAGTAGCTCATCGGCATCCTGTTGATCTTCTCGGATACCTCACGTCTCATCCTGTAGCACACCTTCTGGGTGATACCGGTCATGATGAAGCCCTGAACAAAGCTAAATGTCACACTTAGCACATACAAACCGAGACAGAACAGCAATATCTTACCGATATACGTGAAATCAATTCCGCCGTTGCCTGTTATCTTGTTCATGATCCCCTCGGACAGGGCTGTTGTCGCCTTGCCGAGTACCTTCGGACATACTACGTTGAATATTGTACTTCCAATTGCAAATATAGCAACGACAACAACCGCTGCCTTGTACTTGCCTATATATCTGAATAACTTTCCTATCGTTCCCTTGAAGTCCTTGGCTTTCTCGCCGCCCCTCATAGGACCGTGGCCTCTTCTAGGGCCTCTGAAACTTCTCTGATTATTTGTCTGATTCTGTTCTGCCATGTCCTACACCTGCCTTTCTGAGTCAGTTCCAAGACTGGCTGCTATCTCCGATGGGGAAAGCTGCGACTCGGCTATCTGCCTGTACTCCTCACAGGTCTGCATGAGTTCCTTGTGAGTTCCCTTGCCGACTATCGTACCCTCGTCAAGCACAAGTATCTGATCTGCTGAGAGTATGGTGCTTACTCGCTGTGCAACGATAAATACTGTACTGTCATTTACGTGCTCGCCAAGTGCCTTTCTGACTGCCACATCCGTCTTGAAATCAAGCGCCGAAAAGCTGTCGTCAAATATCAGGATCTTCGGCTTTCTCGCTATGGCCCTGGCTATAGCAAGACGCTGTTTCTGACCGCCGGACACATTTCCACCACCCTGAGCAACCGCACTGTCGTAACCATGCTCCTTCTCCTCTATGAAGTCGGATGCCTGGGAAATCTCAGCTGCAAGCTTGACATCTTCATCAGATGCATCCGGCGCGCCGAATCTTATATTGGATGCAATCGTTCCTGAGAACAGAATTCCCTTCTGCGGAACAAAACCGATATTCTGTCTCACGCTCTCCATGGTGAGGTCTCTTATATCCTGTCCGTCTATCGTTATCGACCCCTCCGTAACATCATAGAATCTCGGGAGGAGCTGAACCAGTGTACTCTTACCACAACCGGTACTTCCTATGATTGCCGTAGTCTGTCCAGGCTTGGCCTCAAATGAGATATTCTCAAGTACATTCTCATCTGCGCCCGGATATGCAAATGCGACATTGTCATACTTTACGACACCCCTTGGTGTTTCAAGTTTCTTTGCCCCGGCTGCGTCCTGAACCGTCACATCCGTATCTATGATCTCCTGTATTCTGTCTGCTGCCACGCTGGCACGAGGGAGCATGACTGACATCATGCTGAGCATAAGGAACGACATGATAATAAGCATTGTGTATGTAATAAATGCAGTCATTGATCCTACCTGAAGGACACCCGCATCAATCTTGTGGGCTGCCACCCACTCTATAAGTATGCTTATTGCATACATGATGAACATGAGTATAGGCATTGCAAATGTCATGACTCTGTTGACGAACAAGGTGTTCTTCGTCAGGTCTTTATTTGCCTCATCGAATCTCTCTTCCTCGCGTTCCTCTCTGCCAAATGCCCTGATAACCGGGATACCTGTAAGTATCTCTCTTGACACAAGGTTTACTCTGTCCACCAGTGTCTGCATAACTTTAAACTTTGGCATGGCAATGACCATAAGCGTTCCCATGAGGATCACAACTGCTGCTATACCGATGAATATTACCCAGCCCATTCCGGCTCCGTTCCCAACAACCTTGACGATTCCTCCAATAGAAAGTATCGGTGCATATAGAACCATTCTGAGCATCATAACTGTAACCATCTGTATCTGCTGGACATCATTTGTAGATCTCGTTATAAGAGATGCAGTTGAGAACTTGTTGATCTCAGCATCCGAAAATGCGATAACCTTGTTGAACACCTTCTCTCTGAGTCCGCAGGCAACGCTTGCCGCAACCCTTGACGCCACAAGTCCTATGAGAACCGCAGCTGCTGCCATGAGAAGTGACATTCCAAGCATCTTCACCGCTGCCCACTTCAGATATGACATCTGTCCTGCCTTATAATCGTAGCCAAAGCTGTCATAGCATATCCTTGTACATGCGATGGCTGTGGATTCCATATAATCCTCCCCCATGCTATCGAGCATGCCGTCAACCGTAGGTTTCATCTGTTCACCGATCTGCGCCCACATCTCCTCCGGCATCTCGTCAAGGGTGATTCCCATCTTATCAAGTCCTGCCTTGATCTCATTGTCCTCGTCAGAGTTCACCATCTGATATGGATAGTAATACATCATAAGCCCCTTCATACAGGCACTATCCACTTCGTCTATGTGTTTCTCGCCGTCTTCTGTCAGGTAATAATAACCATCCGAACCATCTTTATAATATTTCTTCCATACGGCTTTCTCATCGTCATCCATAAATCCGTCTATCACTTTGTAGGCTTTCTCCGGGATCTGTTTCGGACTGCAGTTCTCTATACCGTAGTTCTGTATACCGGTATCTATGAGCTTTGAGGTGTAGTCCGGAAGTGACAGATCACAGTATGCCTGCAGAACGAGAAGCAGGGCTATGATAATGACCGACTTCCAATACGGCTTCAGATTTCTGAATATCTGCATGTCATTTCCTCCTTGAACAATTATTGATCAGATGAATGTATCCCCCTCTAGTCTTTCTATGTGCACAACATAACATCACCTGTACAGGTGATGTTATGTTGTACTCGTTAATATACATTATGCAGAGATACATTCATCTGATATCTACGCTTTCTTCTGACGGAGAAAATGCCATGCTTTAGCTGACGTTGTTTTCCCCTTTACATTTCCAAGCGTATTCTTACTTTATTTGAATATCTTTGAAAGTTTATCATTGCATATATTCTCAGTCAATTAAATATCTATAAAGATTTAATAATTTTTATGACAAAAAACCGGCAGCCGCTGTTCTCCAGCAACTGCCGTTTTTTCCCCGTTTCTTCTGACTTTCAATCTAAGCCAGCTTTATCCGCTCCGCCGCATCTCTTGTTATAGCAAGTCTTTTTCCCTTTGCCTTGATTATCACATTGCCAAAGTAAGACGATACGACTTGCACCTGATCTCCGGTCTCAAGCTGACATGCGCCGAACAGTGATCTGTCCGCACAATTCCAGGCTACCTCTCCTGAGAAACCGTTTACTGCATTTGATAATGACATCATAGTAACCACCCCTTCAAAATAATTGTTTTTATGAATTATATTATGTTTTAATGCACTATCCGATATGCAATTTGTCTTTTGTTTCTTCTATTGTCTACACAATTATAACTCTTCAGGGTCGGTGCAAGTCAATTCTAATTGTTAGTATATGGGGCTAATCTTTCTTACACCGAACTAACTTGGATACACAAAAACCCCACCGACATCCGACTTACCATCAGACATCAGTGGGGTTATAATGTTCTCAATATTTATTATCTTACACCGAATTACTCGATTACCTTAAGCCATCCCTCTGGACCTTCGATTCTGCCCATCTGGATTCCTGTAAGAGTATCATACAGCTTCTGGATAACTGGTCCCATCTTCTCCATACCGCTTGGGAAGCAGATCTCCTTGCCGTGGTCGTTGATCTTACCTACAGGTGAGATAACCGCTGCTGTACCGCACAGACCGCACTCTGCAAAATCCTTAACCTCGTCGAAGTATACTTCTCTCTCCTCAGCCTCAAGTCCAAGGATATCCTTTGCAACTACCATCAGTGAACGTCTTGTGATCGATGGGAGGATACTGTTTGACTTAGGTGTAACTACCTTGCCGTCCTTTGTAACGAAGATGAAGTTTGCTCCACCTGTCTCCTCAACCTTTGTTCTTGTAGCTGCATCGAGGTACATGTTCTCATCGAATCCCTCTTTGTGTGCTGTAACTATTGCATGAAGGCTCATTGCATAGTTAAGACCAGCCTTGATGTGTCCTGTTCCGTGAGGTGCTGCTCTATCGAAATCTGAAACCTTGATTGTGATAGGCTTTGCACCGCCCTTGAAGTAAGGACCAACTGGTGTTGTGAGGATTCTGAACTGATACTCGTCTGCCGGCTTAACACCTATAACTGGATTTGAACCGAACATATATGGTCTGATATATAATGTAGCACCTGATCCGTAAGGTGGTACATAATCAATATTTGCCTTTACTGTATCTACTATTGCCTGTACAAATCTATCCTCTGGGAAAGGTGGCATCTCAAGTCTTCTTGCTGAGTCTGCCATTCTGCTTGCGTTGAGGTCAGGACGGAAACATACAACACGTCCATCCTCTGTTCTGTAAGCCTTCATTCCCTCGAAAACTGTCTGAGCGTACTGAAGAACACCTGCGCACTCGTTTAATACTACGTTAGGATCCTCTGTGAGTGTACCCTCATCCCATGCACCATCCTTATAATTTGCTACAAATCTCTTATCTGTCTGAACATAGCCAAATCCAAGGTTTGCCCAATCGATATTCTTCTTATCCATATCTACATCTTCCTTTCACTTTAGCTTGTGCTTTTTTGTATGTGTCTGTTATATCACATTATTTCGCCTTTTTCCATATGTATATTGAACATTTGCTTGAAAAATTAAGGTTTTTCTTCCAAAAATGGCTAATTTTTTCATGTTACAATGTACAATTTGATGATTTTCCCAAGTTACAAGCTTGTCTACTTCAACTTATTACCCTCTGAGAAAGCATCGCCAACCCTGTCGCCGAGTGCAAAATATCCATGTCCGATGGTGTCAAACACGATCGGATGGAACTCTTCATATGTGATCTCGCCGTCATCGCCCAGGATACGGTCGTCTGCAACAACATTTACAATCTCGCCGAGGAATTTGTCCCCGTCTATGATCTCCTTGAGCTTGCACTCCATTGTCAGTGAAAGCTCGTTGATGACTGGAGCATTTACAAACTCGCTCTTTCTGGTTGTAAAACCAGCCTTCTTCATCTTGTCTGGCTCGTCATTTGCCGACACGATTCCCACATAGTCACAGGCTGCCACATGCTCTGCATCAGCAATGGCAACTGTGAACGCTTTGTTCAGCTTTATATTCTCGGTAGTCTTATGACTTCCAAGGTCAAATATGATCTCATTTGCTCCGACTATTCCGCCCCATGCCGCATTCATGACATTTGCATTGCCATCGGCATCGTATGTTCCGATCATCATGACCGGTTGTGGCACCAGCATTGGTTTTGCACCAAGATTCTTACTCATATTATCTGCCTCCTTAATTTGAAGAAACTTACCTTTCTATTTTATGACTACTGCCATCTAAGGGCAATAATTTTTTGGCTAAAATAGTCTTACACAATGTACGACAGCAGTGAATATTGTTCATCGTAAGGCACGTTTATTTTATTATATTCCAAATGCATATTAGTACCGCCAGGAACAGCACATTTGCAAATGTGAAATATGCCAGATATCTTCCTCTAGCGCCCTTGTCCTGTATCGCCACGTATTTGAATGAGATCAGACTTGCCATGGATGCAATCAAAGTTCCGAGTCCTCCGAGATTGGTACCGACTATCAGATCTGTGTATTTATCTGTAAATCCCGACAATAACACCGCCGCTGGCACATTACTTATGACCTGACTTGCAAGTACTGATGTGATCATCTCATGCCCGCCAAGAACACTCTCCACAAATGTCCTAAATTCTTCTATTCTTCCCATGTTTCCGATAAACACGAAGAATCCCACAAATGTGAATATCAGCGAATAGTCTACCTTCAGCAGCAATCTTCTCTGGCATATAAGGACTACCACAAGCACTACCGCAAATGTCACCCAGTATGGGACGATTCGCGCCACGGTGAGCAATGACAACACAAAAAGTATGCAGTAAATTCCGACAAGCTTCCTGTCAACCTGTACATCTCCGTCCGAGAGTCTGATCTCAAGCTGCCTGTTTTTTCCTTTCATGCATACTATGACACATATTACAAGAAGCGCTGCCGATGCCACTGTATATGGCAGCATAAGCAATACAAACCTGCCTGCGCTGATCCCTACAAGTCCGTACAGATACAGGTTCTGCGGATTGCCTATGGGTGTCAGCATACTGCCAAGGTTCGCAGCTATGGTCTGGAGGGTTATCACCGGCACCATCCATCTGGTAAGTACTTCCTCTCCTGCCATACCAAGGACCGTGAGTGTCATCGGTACAAATGTTATGAGCGACACATCATTTGTGATAAACATGCTGAAAAAGAAACACATGAATATCAGGACAATTGTCACCGCCCGGAGCGAACCCATACGATTTATCATACTTTTCGCTATGATGCCAAACATCCCCTGCTGTGAAAATCCCGCGACCACTGTCATAAGACAGAAAAGTATCGCAAGTGTCCTGAAATCTATGTAGTCCACATACGCGCTGTCCGGAGGCACGATAAATGCCGATATCACCGCCAGCAGAAGTGCCACGGTGAGCACTGTCTCTTTGCGGACAAATTCTCCGATTTTCTTTATACCCCCGATCATGGTCTGAATGTCCTGAGCGCCTCTATAGTCTTGGTGATCAATTCATCAAGTGACCAACCAAGCATATCTGCACCTCTTTCGATGACCTCCCTGGAGCATCCCGCAGCAAATCCCTTGCTCTTGTATTTCTTCTTAACTGACTTGAGTTCCAGATCTTGAACACTCTTTGATGGTCTCATAAGTGTAACCGCTCCGATAAGTCCTGTAAGCTCGTCCACAGCATAGAGAACCTTCTCCATCTCATGTTCTGGTTTTATGTCAACCGTGATACCATAGCCATGGCTTGCCGTCGCATGTATGATCCTCTCGTCAACACCGTGCGCTCTCATGATCTCCTGGGACTTGATGCAATGCTGCTCAGGATACTGTTCAAAGTCCAGATCGTGAAGCAGTCCGACTATTCCCCAGAACTCTTCCTCATCGCCATAACCAAGTTCCCTTGCAAAATACCTCATGGTTCCCTCTACGATCTGTGCATGCTCCAGATGAAACTCATCCTTGTTGTACTCTGTGAGTAATTCCCACGCTTCTTCTCTTGTCATCTTTTTATTCTCCTCGTATTATATAGTAGTAAATTTATTTCCTTGCATATCTCTTCATTTTTTGCAGAAAAAATTCACACGCCTCTGATTCTGTTTCAAACAAATTCAATCCCATATCTATCTAAGCAGTGCAGGTCTGCACACACGTGCCGACATCTGTTCCTTGAGTCCTGTGATCTTTGCGGCACACGTCGTCAAATTCGCCGCAGCATTTTCAGGCTTCATCGCCGTTCTCACCTGCTCCGGATCACTGTCATCTATCCCAAGCACATTGTTTACCGCATAGCACTCATTGAACACTCCTTCTTTGACGCAGTTCTCCGCGCCATCCCCAAGACATCCTCCTATGGCGATCACATATTTGCCGTGTTTCTTTGCAAGCTTTGCGACTCCCAATGGGGTCTTGCCCATCATGGTCTGGGCATCTATCCTGCCCTCACCGGTTATTACAGTATCCGCCCATTCTACGTCCGCCTCAAGCCCTGTCTCAGACAAAACTATATCAATTCCTGGCGTTAGTTTTCCGCCGAGGAACATGAGAAATGCATATCCGAGACCACCCGCAGCGCCGGCGCCTAGTGTATACCTGTCGAATTTTCCTGTTTCATTTTCACCTACAGGCTCTGTATCTACGTCAGTTTTTTCATATCCACAGTCAATAAGCTGTGCCGATTTGCTCAAACCTTCTACCGATTCTTCTACAATATCAGCATAATGCTTCATGTATTCTTCCATGAGCTCAACAGTCTCCGCATTTGCCCCCTTCTGTGGTGCAAATACCCGGCTGCATCCGAGCTCACCTACAAGTGGATTCGTCACATCACAGGCGATACGGAATGAACAGTGCATTAACTTTGATACAAATTCCACTTCGCCATCACCTGTCACACGAGAAACTTCAGCTTCTTTCTGGCCAGATTTATTGTCAATACCAAACATACCATCAGGTCTGATCATACGCTCCAGGACGCCAAGTCCCGCCGCTCCATATGGCACATCTTTCCCATCCGCATCAAGACAGTAAAATCCAAGAGCCTGAAGCATTCCTATCCCGCCGTCATTCGTTGCACTACCACCTATCCCGATGATAAAACGCTCACATCCCTTTGAAACGGCATCATTTATCATCTCACCGACACCATATGTAGTCGTATGCATCGGATCTCTCCGGTTCTCCGGAACAAGTGGAAGCCCCGCCGCCGCTGCCATCTCCATGACAGCAGTTCGCCCGTCTGCGGCATTATATATTGTATATTCCGCAGTGATCCTATCACCAAGCGGTCCGGTCACATAACATCGCTCTCTGCTGACACCATCTCTTCCATATATAAGAGCATCAGTAGTGCCCTCTCCGCCATCAGCCACAGGACGTACCCTGACCTCTGTATCCGGCAATATTGACTTTATTCCTTTTTTTATGGCATTCCCCGCTTCAAGACTCGTCATGCTTCCCTTGAAAGAGTCAACCGCCACAAGTATCTTCTTCATAATAACTCCTGTCTGTATACTGAAGCACCAGTCATCCATCTTTGTACATGGCTGAAGCTTCACATCGCCTTTGTATATTATAATACCATCTGCCTGTTTTGCACACCAAAAGTGGGGCGTATACAAAACTGTTGTTATGTTCTGTATACGCCCCGTTGTTCAAAATGATGTAATTAAGCTATTTTACTTTAACAGATTTCGCCTTGCTCCACGCAGAGTAAAATGTCACTGACTTTCCATTTATCTTTACTGTCTTGTAGGTTCTCACACGTACATAGTATGTCTTTCTACTCGCAAGCTTCTTTACACTTGTTCTGATCGTCTTGTTCTTGCTTACAGTCTTTACCTTTGTGCCACTTCTGAAATTCTTATTTGCACAATACTGTAACTGGTAACCCGTTGTCTGTGTCATCTGCTTGTTCCATCTGACTGTCATGCGGCACTTGCCGGACGCAGTCGCAGCAATGGTGGTTCCCTTCGGATTGATGGTGAAATACATTGTCTTCGAATCCTTATATTTATTTCCGCACAATGTGACCTTGACCGAATATTTTCCTACATTTTTTCTCCCCGCACTGTAGGTGGCCTTGTAATCCTTATTCTTTGTCAGAATATTCCCAGCGGCATCTTTTACTGTAACCGCCGGTGTTCTGACCTTTCCATTATATACATACGAAGCCGTATTAAGCTTAATTGTAGACACCTTGGATATTCTGGATGTCGAAAGCTTTTTGCCGCATGACTTACACGTTGTGGTGATGACGCCAGCCTTCGACATTGTTGCTTTTGTTGTCACAGTGTTCACCTTTGTGGCGTGCTTACATACGGTCGTCTTTGCTGTGAGGACGCCAGACGCGGCATTACTATACACCACGTAAGTGTTCTGTATATATTCAAGCTCACCGGATACCTTGTAACCCTGTGACAACATATACTCATTGCTGTAATACAGGTCTCTTGTAAATGAAACATTGTCTTCTGACTTCTCCACCATACAATATGATGACACATTTCCATACTTGTCTGTCACATCGCCAAGTACACCTGCTATGTCATATTTGAAATATGCATAATCTTTGTAGTTATTATCTATTGAATTATATAAAAATACACACTTATCGCCCGTCTTCTCCTCAATGTACACATATGCAGGTGAAGAGGATCTGAAAGAATATCCGGCAACAGATTCTTGTGTATCGGTGTATCCACACTCCTCAGCGTTGAATGTACCCTCTGTAGTCTTCAGCTCATGCATATAATACTTTCCATCGTTTCCTGGTATAGGCATGAGCTCATACTCTGTATATATACGCACATTCTCTGCCTTTATCGTTCCATCTGGATTATACTCGGTACGCACCCCCTCCGTCACAGTATACAATTTCTTATCATCAGCTTTTTTGTACACCTGACAAATGTCACCTTCACCGCTCAGATCAATCTCTATGCTCTGTATCTGCTCATAGTTCATTCTGGTTGCCTGTGTCTTCTGAAGACCGGTCAAACCATTTACAGCAAAACAATCTGCAACCGTTGTGTTCATGGCCAGAACAAGGTTGCCGTCCGTCTTTCCCGCAAATGCGTGTACCTCAGCATTTCCGCTTATCTTGAAGTATGATCTTGTTCCCTCCGGCTGTAAAACTATTGCGTCAGTTGACTTCTGCTTCTCGTTGACATACAATTTACCGTCACCAACGATTTCCACAGAACCGCCATATCCATCTCCCCATGCATACAATGCACTTACATGACTCGTTCCCACGAGCTTGATCTTAAAATCATCGCCCATCATATTGGTAACGACCCTGTAATCCGGCAAATTACAATTGGTGAGTGTCAAAGTGTTCGTACTCTTGTCATACACCGCACCTTTGGCACTGGTAGTTGTTCCTGCCTGCGGAGTCCTGAAGCTGTACACATATATCGCTTCGTTATTATCCGGATTGTAGAACTCAACATATGCAAAGCTCCACTCCTCATCCTCACACGGGCCATTGTTTGCGGCCATCGCCGCGACACCGCCTACCGTCAGAATAAAAATAAACGACAGCAGAAATGTCAATCTCCTGAAATGCTTCATAGTCATTCCCCCTTCTATGATATTCTTCGTCTACAGGTAAGTAACTCACCTGTTGTTTTATGTCATAGATTATAGTCATCTGCTGTCGTTTTCATAACGTTACATATGTCTCAATATGTGCTATATATTCAATTTTACATTCATTTATCACTTTTATCTAATCCATATGTGCATTTTCAATCTGGCACACTTATACTTCCATAGCAATCAACTCTCACGCAATCATCATTCCTCATGCCATCCATAATAATACTGAATAAGGCCTACTCTTGTCTTCGTTCCAGTCTTCTCATTCATGGAAGATATATGCCTATATAGGGATGCCCTTGATATGTACAGCTCATCCGCTATATCCTGTACACTGCCATCAGATACAAGCAGCTTCTGCAACACCTCCCGCTCACGCCCCGTGAGGTGATGAGCATCTGCAAAGCATTCAAAATCAACCTCAACTCTTGCGTTAGAATTCTCCGCCGATTTCGTCACTTTTTCTTCATCATATCGTCTATATTGTTCCTTCTGTAGATTTTCAAGCACAAATACCGCAATGCTTATAAGTACGAGCAACAATATGACCACTACACTCATAACCATGATTCCGGGGGAATCTATCAGCATATATGATATTATTCCCACAATACCCGCACCAATGTTGTTGACTGCCCTTCCGGCACCAGACCAAAGCGCTGACCAACGCATTCCATAGGATACATTTATGAATCCTGTCGTGAAATACACTACGAAGAATCCGGCTGCAAGATAGAATACAATCAGACCTATGATAAATGCCCCTCCAAACTCTATGATAAGCATGGCTATAACGGACAACACTGTAACGCAGTACATCATCTGATTCATAAAACGCTGATCTTTTATATCAAACAAGAAGCCTGCTGCAACTCCGCTTAATGCGAGAAACAACCTTGGCCATTGCCCCACATCTGCCCCGCCCTCAGCGTGGACAACGGTCACAACATTATCCAGTGCGGAAAATATAAACGTCATAAGAAGAACAACCATCACAAGCGCCACAGCCACCGATCCGCTATCAGGAGTTGTTTTGTCACATTTTTCTTTGCAATCCGTTTTGTTCCGCTCATCTACCATGTATGTGTCCACTTCCGCTTCTGCGTATTCATCTCTGGCCAGAAAAAGTATCACTGCAAGTGCCACTATGGCCAGCGAGAACATAACCATACGCAGGATCACACTGTCTATAAGATTATAATTGATATACTGCAGAAGCAGTCCAAGTGCATATGAAATTCCCACAATTACCGTAAGATGCTTTCTATCCGTATAATCGCGGCTCACATCGTGATACACGCGTCCTCCCATAACACCACACACAATAAAGAATATAATTCCATATAACAGTATCAATTTGCCGGAACACAGTATTATCGCTGCGAGCGCGGCAACCTCCACTATATTCAAAGTAATAATTATTATCTGTTTGATTTTGCTGCCGACATATCTCTCAATCAGTGCATATATGAATAGTCCCACCGCACTGGCCAGCAGTATCACGCTCTGATACAACAGAACACTTCTGGCATCCACAAACTCCGCAGCCCCGCTGTCGAAGAAGAATTCCATACCCAGAAATACAAAGCTGAACAGAGCCAGCGAGATCACACTTCTGATATGCGCCGGTTCAAAGCCTTTTTCATTATTATTTATTTTTTCAACATCCACTGATTTTTCCCCTGACATATATGGTCATCTCCTGTTTATTCTGTATTAAAGATAATACAGCGCTGAATTTTTGTCAAAATATAAAGTATGCTAATTCATAACACCTATATCCCTTGGAGTATCAATGTGATTGAATCGAAGAAGGACGCCCCCCAAAAGGCGTCCTTGCTATATTAATTATTATCTATGCATTTTCCGTACCTTCATCTTCTCTCTGACACTTTCTTATATACACAGAAAATCTCACAGATGCGGTGAGTGCTATCACAATCCATGTAAATATATTCGTATACCACACTCCCCAGAATCCCATCTTTAACACATACATCAGTATCAGCGCAAATACTATCCTTCCTCCCACCTCAAGAGCACCATTCAGCATGGAGAACACCACATCCCCCATTCCATTTAATGCGCCTCTCATGGTATATATCGTTCCAAGTGCAATATACATACTTCCGGATATCACAAGTCCCTTCGCGCCAAGCCTTATGACATTCTCCTCCGTCACGAAAAATCCCACAACATTTTCCCTGAAAACTGCTACCAGACAGAACATTGCTGCGCCAAGAGCCAGCGTGATGAGCTCTGTCTGCCATACCGCTCTGCGCACCCTTTCGTACTTGCGTGCGCCACAGTTCTGTCCTGCAAATGTAGACAATGCAAGTCCCAGAGAACTAAACGGCTGGAATATGATTCCCTCAACCTTTCCTGTTGCAGTATATGCAGCCATGACCTCCGGACCATATCCATTTATAAGGGTCTGCAGTATTGAGCAGGATATTGATATCATGGAAGTCTGAACCGCCATTGGTATACCGATACTGAAATCTTCCTTCATTATATCTCTGTCAAACTTGAAATGGCCTCTCTTCAGTCTGAAATAGGGATTGGTTTTCACCGCATAACATATAGAGCCAACGCCAGACAGGATCTGACTGAGAACCGTTGCATATGCGGCACCGGCAACGCCCATATCCATGTATATGACAAACACTATATCAAGCACAACATTTATGGCAGAAGCAATCATGAGAAATATAAGTGGGGTCTTTGAATCCCCAAGTGCCCTTAGCACAGCAGAAATTCCGTTATAAATAGCCACCGCTATCGTAAATCCACAGGTGATCCTCATGTATGTATATGCGTAGTCAAATGTCTCTGCAGGGGTCTTCATTAGCCTTATAATAGGCCCCGCAAAACAATATCCCAGTATACTCATGAGTGCGCCAACCGCCAATATGACAAACAATGCATTTGCTATGGCTTTTTTTACCTGCTCTTCTTTCTTCGCTCCAAAATATCTTGATATGACAACACCTATTCCAGATGCCATTCCATTGCACAAAGAAAAAAACAGGAAACTGATCATTCCAACTGATCCCACACCGCCAAGCGCATTTGCCCCTAGATGACGACCAACCACTATCGAATCAACCAGGCTGTATACCTGCTGAAATAGATTGCCTATAAGTAGCGGAACTGAGAACTTCATGATCAGTTTCATACTGCTTCCCTCTGTCATATCCATAACATATTCTTTTTTGTTCAATACCTTTTCCACTATGTTTGCTCCTTGTATATATTTAGATTATCCATGATATACAAACTCATGAATCACCTTGCAGATTTTCATAGCAGCACCATCCGTATTGTAATCCCTGTGTATTAACCCATATGCCTCATAATAACATAAGTTATGCTAAGGTCAAGAAGCTAAATGGCTAATCTTCTATATACTCAACATAATCTCTTTCATCAGCGAAAAGCTGGTACTCTCCGTCCACATATCCCATATACCCTTCCGAAACAAAATATCCTTTTATCATGACCACGCCTCCTGTACACTTTATCTTCCAAGCTTCAAGCCTCTATCAAGCTCCTTAATATGGCTCTATCTTATCTTGTCAAGTGTCCAAAAAAGCGTACACCAAGTTTCTTTTATATTCCACAAGTACCGACGCAAATCCGGGCTTGAAGATAAGTGACACGGCATATATAATGTATATAATTTTGAAAAATTTCTGCCATATAAACATGGCACCAAGGAGGAAATATGTACTACGGCGCACTTGAAGCCGGTGGCACCAAGATGGTTTGTGCCATAGGCGATGCAGACAAGAATATAATAGACAGAATATCCATACCGACGGGCACACCTGACCAGTCCGTGCCTGCCATGATAGATTACTTTAAGAAATATGACATATCCGCTCTCGGAATCGGTACATTTGGCCCGGCCGACATCAATCCTAATTCCCCTACCTACGGCTCCATCATGAGGAGTCCCAAGAAAGCTTGGGAGGGATTCAGCCTTTACAAAGCATTTACGGATGCGCTTGGCTGCCTGGTTGTGGTGGACACAGACGTAAACGCAGCAGCCTGGGGTGAATACCTGTATGGAGCACTGAAAGGACTCAACTCGGGAATGTACCTCACTGTTGGAACCGGCATCGGCGGCGGTATAATATCCGATGGCAGACTCATTCACGGCATGGAACACCCGGAGACAGGCCACATCCTCATCCCTAGACGAACCGGCGATGATATACCATGTACCTGCCGATTCCACCAGAGCTGTGTAGAGGGTCTTGCATCCGGCCCTATGCTTGAGCGCAGAACCGGAATGAAAGGCAAAGACATCCCAGCCGACTCACCGGTATGGGATCTTGAAGCATTTTATATAGCTGAGGCACTGGTCAACTACACCATGTGCTACTCAGTTGAGAGGATCGTCCTTGGCGGCGGAGTCATGGACAACAAATTCCTGTTCCCTATGATCCGCAATTACTACACTGAACTGCTGTCGGGTTACATCGACATGCCACAGGTCAAGGACACCGACACATACATTGTTCCCGCAGGGCTCGAGGGAAATCAGGGCATCATAGGTGCTATGAACCTGTTCTGATACACACATTTGTCCACAAAAAAACAGTTTCACCGATCGACTGGTGAAACTGTTTTTTCTTTTCTATGCTGTTGCCTTCTCGTACTCCTCAAAGGTCTTATCCATGATAACCTTGTACTTGCCATACTCGGTCTTGTTGTAGAAGCACTCCTCTGAAAGACTCTTGATACCAAACTCCTCGAACCACTCTTCCTTAAGTTTGTTGAACAGAACCTCCTTCTTTGGTCCTGTGATGGTCTCCAGATGCCACAGACTGAAATGCAGTGCATAGTTGATGTAATCCTGCTCATACTCCCAGAAATTGCCGTGGGCTTCAAGCGCCGCCTTGAGTGCCACAAGAGCCTCGTGGAAGCACTGCCATGACTTCTCTCTGGTATTGGACAATGACTTTGGATTGTTTCTTCTCTGGTGTGCAAGCACCTCGTCCACTATCTCTATATTTGTTGCAAATGCTATCGCTGAAAATACGAACAGCATATCATTCGAAGTTCTGAGCTGCTGGAATCGGAAATGGTTCTCCTCAACATATTCCCTGCTGAAGAGCTTATCCCAAGCCCATCCCACAAATACCTTGAATATATTGCCCGTGAAATTACGAAAATACATTGGTCTGTACGGTGGAAGCTCCTTCTCGTGAAGTGTCCATCTGACCTGAACAAATTCCTGAAGATCCTCTCTGTACTGATCTGATCTGAACACAACTACCTGAGCTCTGGTCTCGTGAGCCTTGCTCCATGCCTTTTCCAGCATGTCCGGCTCAAAGAAATCATCGGAATCCAGAAATGAAAGATACTCTCCGGTCGCGATCTCAAGACCTTTGTTTCTCGCTGCCCCGGCTCCGGCATTTGCCTGCTGTATAACCTTTACACGCTGATCCTTCGCCTCATATTCCTTCAATATCGCCAGAGAATCATCTGTGGAGCCATCATCCACGCAAATGATCTCTATATCCTTAAGTGTCTGACCCACTATGCTGTCCATGCACTGGCGCAGATAATCAGACACATTGTAAACAGGAAGAATAACTGATACCTTTGTACCCATAGCTTTACCTCTATTTGTTTCGACTAAATAAACTCTTGATCTTTCTAGGTATGAACATAATGACCGCACCGATCCTGAATGTAGGTGTCTTCTTCACTCTGTCCAGATCTGCACGGGTCTGATGAACCAGACCACGGAGTCTCTTGACTTCTCTCTCAAGCTTGCGCTCACGATCTGTACATGCGATCCTTGTATAATAGTAATCGTCAGGGGACTTGATGATAAACTGGATGTTCGCCCACTCAAGCTTTGTAAATATAGTCTGATCAATCTCCTGCATCTCCATTGCTCTCTTGAACTCGGAGCTGTATCTTCTTATATAATCCTTCTTGAATTCAGGTCCGATTCTCCTGATCGTCTCGTTGTAATTGTGGTATTTCTTGAGCCAGTATACGCCTCTGAAACGCTCCCAGATCTCAGGATCCTTTACAAGTATATCTCTGATGTGATCATACTCAACATTGACACAGTATACCTTCTCTCTGCTGTGAACAGATGAATTCGGGTTATCTCTGCGGTTCATATAATATGGCTTGTTCACTATCATAGCTCTCTTGGCATATATAAATGTCTGGAACCAGAAACCATTGTCCTGGAATGATGCTCCCGGAGTCTCGTTGTGTCTGATATGATACTCCTCTATGAAGCTTCTCTTGTAGATTCCACTCCATGTGTTCATAATGAAACGGATCGCACTTGGTGTCTCGCTTGGATTGAACACAACATTATAATCCTCTGCATTCGGTGACAAGTGGTTGTACACCAAAGTCATGTTGCCATTGTCATCGTTGCGCTTAAATCTATAGAAATCTGCCTTTACAAGGTCAAGGTCGTTCTCAACCGCCTTGTTGTACAGTTCCTCATACATATTAAGTGGCACAAAATCATCAGGCTCAACTATACCAATATACTCACCTGTAGCCTTATCAAGACCGATATTCATGCCTATTCCATAACCGCCATTTTCCTTGTCAACAATAATGATACGGTCGTCTTTCTCCGCATATCCCTTTAATATTTCAAGTGAACTATCTGTAGATCCGTCATTGATACATATGATCTCGATATCCTTCAATGTCTGATTTACAACACTATCCATACACTCCACCAGATACATCTCTACGTTATATGTTGGAATGATGATTGAAACCTTTGCCATCTTTCTTCTCCCATAAAATTTTATCACAATGTTAATATGTGCTATAATGCACAATTCATGGGCATTATAGCACATACTATATATATTATGCAATTTTTGATTTTATTTATTTATAAGCTATGCAAATAAGGCAAAATATGCAAGAACTATAACTCCGAGCACGATCCTGTACCAGCCAAATATCTTGAAGTCATGCTTCTTGATGTAGCTCATCAGGAACTTGATGACAACAATGGATACAAGGTATGCAACGACACAACCTATAATAAGTATAGCGAACTCAGCACTTGTAAATGACAGTCCGAATTTGATCATCTTCAGAGCACTGAGTCCGAACATAACCGGAACCGCAAGGAAGAATGTGAACTCCGCTGCTGCCACTCTTGATACACCGATGAGCAGAGCGCCTATGATGGTGGCACCTGAACGGGATGTACCCGGTATGATGGAGAGCACCTGAAACATACCTATAAGAAATGCTGTCTTGTATGTTATGTCGTTCAGCGTCTCAACCTTCGGTGTTCTGGTCTTGTTCCAGTTCTCAATCACAATAAATGCTATTCCATAGAAAATAAGGGCAATCGCTATGACAACCGCTGTGTGCAAATGCGCCTCTATGTAATTATCAAACAGTATCGTAACTATCGCTCCAGGTATACATGCAACAACTGTCTTGAACCACATACTCCAGGTATCTTTCTTCATGACAGGCTGTGTCTTGTCTTTGAGCTGGAAAGGCCACATCTTATTCCAGAATATGGTCACGACAGCAAGTATCGCTCCAAGCTGTATCACCACGAAAAACATTTCCTTGAAATCAGTGCTCGCATTCAGTGAGATAAATTCATCCACAAGAAGCATATGTCCTGTGCTACTGATCGGGAGCCACTCTGTGACTCCCTCCACGATACCAAGGAATACTACCTTAAGTATCTCGATAAAACTTAATGCCATCTCTTCTCTCTCCTTTTAACTTCATTATGAATATTCTATATTCACAGCGGATATCTGACTCCATCCGGCTGCGGTCTCTATGATAACATATTCTCACTCGTTGTACATCATTCTACAGAAAGCTTTAGAAAATGTTATGTATGAGTTTATCTTCTGTCTATAATTTGCATATATCCGGTATCTCAGCGCCCCAGATGTCAACCAACTTATCCACCGAAAACGCAGCATTTGCCGGGCTTGTGGACGGAAGTACAACAGGTTCTATGCCAAGTATCTTCTGCTGATATTTTGCGTAATACTTTCCTGAGGTCTTGCCGTTGCATATCACTTTTGTGACCTTGGAAGCTTCCACTATCTTCGACAGATCCGTGGGCGTAACATTCTTTATACTGCTGTCGCTTGAACCTATGATGTCACAACTGTAGATCGCATCCCACAGGGCTATGTGGTGTGCATGCAGCATGGCTTTCTTATCATCTATGGTCACCGGAAGTTTCTCGCCAAGCACTCTGCTGATGACCTTCCAGAATCTGTTCTGTGGATGTCCGTAGAAGAACATCTGCTCCCTGGACTTCACCGATGGCAGGCTTCCCAGTATGAGTATCCTTGATTCCTCATCGTAAAGTGGGGGAAATGGATGTACTATATGTTCATATCTGTCCTCTGTCAATCTTCTCACCTCTCAGATAATATTCAAATAACTTTTTCCATTTTTCTGGTACATTGTACGCCACCTGCCGGTTATTTTTCAATTAAATTCTTGCTTTTGCAGCTATGTTTTAAGTCATGTCCACATTATTTAATTTACTTCCAAATGATATTCATGTATATTAATTAAGTTAACGTAATTTACGGACTATGAGGGAGGTCCGTCAATGCGGTAACGAACACATTTGGGAGGAATTATACATGAAAAAGAGAGAATCTTTTAACAACAAATGGGGCTTCATCCTGGCCTGCATCGGCTCTGCCGTGGGCATGGGCAACATCTGGATGTTTCCTACAAGAGTCTCCATATACGGCGGCGGATCCTATCTCATACCATATTTTATATTTGTGGTACTCATCGGATTCACCGGAGTTATCGGAGAGATGAGCTTCGGACGAGCCACAAGATCCGGTCCAATCGATGCATTTGGAATCGCCATGGAGAAAAAGGGCAAGCGAAAGCTCGGTGAACTGCTGGGCGGCATACCTGTGCTCGGCGCACTGGCAATGGCCATCGGATACACGGTCGTCATGGGCTGGATACTGAAATACATGATCGGAGCTTTCACCGGAAGCACACTGTCACCGGAGGATATAGACGGCTTTTCTTCAAGCTTCGGCGGAATGGCATCTTCATTTGGCAACAATGCATGGCAGATCATTGCACTTGCCATCGGAATCACCATCCTTATGTTCGGCGTGGGCAACGGTATTGAGAAGGCCAACAAGGTCCTGATGCCGGCGTTCTTCGTATTGTTCATCATCCTGGCCATATATGCGGCATGCCAGCCGGGAGCTATAGAGGGATACAAATACATCTTCCGCATAGAGCCAAAGGTACTTGCAGATCCAAAGACATGGATATTTGCGCTGGGACAGGCATTCTTCTCACTCTCAGTTGCGGGAAACGGAACTCTGATATACGGCTCATATCTGCCAGACGATGAGGATATACCGGGGGCTGCCGGACGTGTTGCACTTTTCGATACGATTGCTGCCATGCTTGCCGCACTGGTAATCATACCTGCCATGGCAACTGCCGGAGCACAGCTCAACCAGGGCGGCCCGGGATTGCTGTTCATCTATCTGCCATGCCTGTTCAAGTCCATGCCTGGCGGTTATATTGTTGCCATACTCTTCTTTGTGGCTGTGTTCATGGCGGGACTGTCATCACTAATCAATCTGTACGAAGCACCAATCGCAACGGTGCAGGAGAAGCTTGGAGTTGGCAGAAAACCTGCATGTGCCATCATCGGTGTCATAGCAGTTGTGGTATCCATCTGTATACAGGGTATCGTATCTGACTGGATGGATGTACTGTCCATCTACATCTGCCCACTTGGCGCAGGACTTGCCGGAATCATGTTCTTCTGGGTATGTGGCAAGAAATATGTTGAGACACAGGTCAACACCGGAAGGGAAAAGAAGTTCACAGAGAAGTTCGTGCCTATATGCAAATACATCTACTGTCCTGTATGTCTCCTTGTATTGATACTTGGTATCCTTCTCGGAGGCATCGGCTAGACAGACATTTCAATATAATTAATAAAAAGCAGTCTGACGGATCATCACCATGTATAACACTGGCGATGTCCGCAGACTGCTTTTTACTTACTGTATCATTATCTCTTTAATCGTGTATCTTATTGTGTTTAATGTCTGTATCCCGCAATTATATGTAATGCCTTATCCTCATCAAGTGGCTTTGCTATGTGCTCATTCATGCCCGCCGCCTTGCACTTCTTCACATCCTCTGCGAATACATTTGCAGTCATGGCAATGATCGGAATGGTTCCGGCATCCTCAAGGTCTGAGCTTCTTATCTGCCTGGTGGCCTCAAGGCCATCCATCTCCGGCATCATCACATCCATGAGTATCACATCGAAGCTTCCAGCCGGATGTGATCTGTATATCTCAACAGCCTCACGGCCATTTGCCGCAGTTGTGGCAACAGCACCAGCCGTCTCCACCATAAATGTTGCTATCTCCATGTTGAGCGAATTGTCCTCAACCAGCAGTATCTTCATTCCATCAAGTCTGACTGCCTCGTGATCCTCTGGCTTCTCCGGCTCAACGACATCTGTACAGATCTCAAATGGTATCTTCATGGTAAATGTAGAACCCACACCCGGCTTACTATCAACCTCTATGCTTCCACCCATGAGGTCGAGAAGCTCCTTGGTAATAGCCATGCCAAGACCTGTTCCCTGATACTTTGTTCCCGCATCAGTGTGCTCCCTTGAAAATGGCTCAAACAGGTGGCTGATGAACTCCTGGCTCATTCCAACTCCTGTGTCAGCTATCCTGAACACATAATTGGAATGCCTGCCGTCTACAGGGATCTCGTCCATCCACGCCTCTACCGTTCCGCCCGGCTTGTTGTACTTGATGGCATTTGTCAGTATATTGAGAGAGATCCGCTGAAGATGAAGCGGACTGCCTATAACCATGTTGTGCTTTATATTGAAATGAGCACCCTTAAGCTTCACATCGTTCTCCTGTGCCATGACCAGGATTGGATCATATCCACTTCTCAAAACCTTTATTATGTCAAACGGTTCACTGGTGAGCTCCGTTCTTCCGCTCTCAAGTCTGCTCATATCAAGCACATCGTTGATGAGCAGTTCAAGCTGTTTTCCAGCATCATCTATCTTGGACAGCGCATCCATCACTCTGTCCCTGTCATCTATGCACTGTTCGGCAATTCGTGACATTCCAAGGATTCCGTTGATAGGTGTTCTTATGTCGTGTGACATGCGTGAAAGAAATTCCGTCTTCGCTGTATTTGCACGCTTGGCCTCTTCGTAAGCTTCGGCAAGCAGCTTCTGGGCACGGATCTCCTCCTTCTTCTCCTCGTCGATCTCCTGAACACCTATGAGTATACGGGTGAGTTCACTCTCCTCATCCGTCCTGACTGGAATCGCCGTTATACGGCACCAGCCATATAAAGTGTCCCGGAAATCCTTACTGACGCTCTTCTCCGTCCTGAGTTTCTCCGCCAGCCTGTCCAGATTGTAGAATCTGCGCATCTGCTCACGATCCTCTTCAACCACACAGTCATTTATCACATTTTCTATTGTCTTTCCTGCTTCGTAATCCGCATTCTGTGCCGGCTTTCTGAAGGTATCACCTTCCTTGATAACCCGCACCTTACCGGTCTGAAGATTGAATATCCACACAATAAAATATATGCTGCTAACAGCCTCGATAACCGAATCCTGCTCCCGGAGTTCCTCCTTGTGAGCCTGTTCCGCATTGCGCACAGCGGTTATATCCTGATGGTAGCCTCTGACTTTGATGCCATCGGTAAAACTCCTGTCCCGAACACCGCCACATCTTATGTGCAACAGTCCTCTGGTTGGATGCATCCAGGTATATATAACCTCAGCCTTGCCGTCGCGTCTTATGGTCTCCATGTATTCAGCGGTGGCCTGCTGTGACTCCTCAGTAATGCCTGCTATCCACTTTACATATCTATCTTCAGGCGACAGATCATCAGTCGTTCCAAGAAGAGCGTTCATCTTCTTGTTCGCATACAGCATGGATCTGCCGTCGTTCATGAGCACCATGGTCCACATACCAATACCGGCCCCGGCCAGGGTCTCTTCTATCTCACTCTGTACCTTTTTCTCCTGTTCCTCAGCGCTCTGATTAGCTTCATTTTCCGTCATTATATCAATCCTTTTTCCATATACTTTTCTATAAATATTTGTACCATATAACGACAGATTTTACCAGTTAAGTAACTCAACTATTATAAAGATTATTCATCATCTTCATCCAGTCCGAAGCCTTCCTCCAGAAAACGGTTCCACTCGGCATTGTTGCTCTCAAGCTGCTTCTTCTGCATGATACGGTTCCGGTCTGCGAGAATGGACAACATCTCATCCACAATCTCCTCAAGAGGCAGCTCCTGATAATGCGACAGATAGCCCATCATCCTGCCCGCCGTAAAATCCGTATTCAGATTCTTTGATATGAGATCACAGAACTCCTCGGGATATCCCCGGTCAAGCATCATCTCATAGAGCTCCATGCTCATCTCTGATCTTGGTTTCATCAGTCTTTCTCCCAATCACAAAATTTGCCACAATCGTAAATACCGCACTGATTATCAGCTCCGTGTAATATCCCAGACCTCTGCTGAGTATCATACCCGGCAGCAACAATTTGCTTCCAAATATCGGCAAAAACATCTCCATGAACAGCTTCTCACTGATTCCCATACCACCTGGAAGTGGAAGCATATCGACCGCAACAGCTATAGCTCCCTGCATCAGTATGATAAGTCCTGCAGATGCCCCCGCAAGTCCGAATGCCTTGTACACAAACCATGTCGCTGCAAATAGTGAGAATCTTTGCACAACTGTTATAATGAACACTACCACCAGCATCCCGAAATGTCCCATCATATAATCCGCAGTCTGGTTGTATTTCTCCATCGATGCTGCAAGCTTTTCCTCACGGGACTTCTTGTGTCTCAGGAATCTCATCTTCTCAAGAAGTCTGCTGCCCTTCACAACAAATGCCTTGGCAAGTGACGGATGGAATGCGAACAGCACCATACCTGCCACACACACCACGTTCAGCACAAGTCCCAGATAGAACACCCACTGCACATCATCTATATAAGTATGTATAAACTTCTGTCCAAATATAGCGATTCCAAGTCCCAGAAGCACCAGTACCAGCTTGTACGTGATCGTCACTATGAGCAGTACCTGTGTGGACACCGGGATCGGTATCTTCTTTTTCTTCATATAATATATCTGCGCCGGCTGTCCGCCTGATGCAGATGGTGTAATACAGCTAAAGAAGAATCCAACCGACGAGAACAGGAAACAGGTTCCCCTGCCTACCTTCACTCCAAGATTTCGCATCATATAATGAATGATAATTGATTCTCCCCATATAAATACCACAACACATACCACTCCCGGTATGAGCCACCAAGGATTCACCGTCTGAAGTATATCAGATATCTGTCCTATATCCTCGCCGTGAAACACTCCGTATATCGTTCCGGCAAATATGAGAACCAGGAACAATACGTTGAACACCATCTTTTTCTTATTTCCCATTTAGCTTACTATCCTTTTCATAACTGGGGCAATACCCCTTTAAATACAGCGTGAACGTCATGCACAATGCTAGTATATCATGGATCATTCAATTAAATGGCAAAAAAGGGTGGTTTTTACTTTAATTATTTGTAATGTGAGTTTTATGTGGCATACACATTCTATTTTTCACTGTTCAGGATCGGCAGATTCTGGTTCTCCTCCCAGAGAGTGGCAACCTCGGTTCCATCCTTGTGACAATACACAATCTTATTTATAACTCTTGGCTCATCATCGCCATAGTATATATCTGAACTGCCTGTATCCTTATGTTCTGTCTGAGGGACAGCCGCGCCCTCTCTATATCCTCCAAAGCTCTGATACGCCTCACTTGACATCCACGACCTTGCATTTCCAAATATATCAAGTGATGTCAGCCCCTGCTCCCCGAGATAGAATTTGAATACGCCGCTATCCTCAACCGACTCAGATATGAGATCATACTCCGCAGCCCCCATAAGTGCAGCCTGTGACTCTGACCGGTTATTTACCGCGTCACCATCCACCTGCTCCCGGTTCTGTTTGCCCGCATATGTAAAGTATGTATTCTTTGCTATCTGACAGAGCCAGACCTTTATATCGCAGTCTCCTTTGAACCGATCCACAGCTTTTATCGCTTTAACAAATGTCTCCTGTGTTATGTCTTCGGCTATGTGGGGATTCTTAGACAGTGCCAGCACAAAACGATATACGTCTTTGTAGTACTTTTCGTATATTTCATCTATTCCATTTTTTTCTTTTCCTGACGCCAAGTTTTTACCTCCCTTCACATATAAGACCAGTATAATTGAAAAACGTTACAAAAGGAGCAGACGCATGTAAGGCGCTTCGCGCGGCGTCTGCGTACTTCACAAGGAATCCTCCCACTTACGTGGGTCCCTCCTTATGAAAATAAAATGCTGTGAATTTCGAAAATTCTTCACAGCATTTTTCATCATTTATATTTTGTCAGATTTTCTTCTCTTTGACTAGAAGCTGTGGCCTCCACCGCCACCGCCGACGCCTCCGAATCCACCGCCGCCGATTCCGCCATGACCGCCGGATCCAGATCTTGTACTTCTCGTTTCACTGATCATATCATATTTCTGATTCATGTTATATGAAACCTTTGTACCGGTAAGCAGATTTTTTGAACCCATGTCATATACCTTTGACGTCTTCTTCAGCAGAAGATAATTAAGCAATATAGAAAATATTATTGCAAGAAGTATATTGCTGATATGCTTCATGGGACGGCTTATCTCTTCTCCAGCCAGCAGCGTATTTATCTGCCTGAATGCCTCATTTGCGCACTCAAAGTATTTCTCTTCACTCGCATACTCATATACATTGTCTGTTATCGTATACGCATTTGTCTTAGTGATGATCCTGTATGGTTCACCATACGAATAGATGTATATCTGTCTATTGCACATATCAATGAGGAACATAACACCATTCCTAGTATCCAATTCTCTTTTATAGGCAGACTCAGCGTAGTCCGCTGAAGAACCAAATATAAAATCCGATGTCTCGCAGAACACATTGCAGTAACGGGCCGTCTCCTGCATAGTCTCCGTCAATTGTGCTTCCTGACTTTTAGTCAACACATCTGCATAATCCTTGATTCTCACTTTATAGTGGTAACTGTACGAATCATCCTGATCATTTTCAGATGCGTGGACAGTCACTGCACCGTTGCATCCCACAACCAGAAACAGCAGCGTGATCATTACAGTGATCATCACTCTGTCAATTACCGATCTAGGCACGATGATCACCTCCCTTGTACTCAAACTGTGGAAGTGGTCTTGTGGACAGTCGGTTGTGGCTGATAACCAGATCTATAAGCGTCAGAATAGTGGCAGCACACACCAGAAGCACGCATCCATAATAATACTTGTCCATAACCGGTTTTATCAACACGACCGCTACAGACAGAATGGTGGCAAATGCAATAAATAATCCCATGGTGCCACTTTTTCTTTTTACTCTCCTCACATTTGCTATGCCTTTTACTGCTCCATAAATGGCAACCAGACACGAGATGCCCGCCACAACATAACTGGCCTTTCCCATAATATCCCAGTTAAAAAATAAAGGATTTATTCCAAATTTTATATCCGATTTTTGATTATCCGCATGAACACTATACTTTCAAACATTTTGAAGTATAGAAAAACACTCATTTTACCACGAATTTACCACGATTGAATGAGCCTTGATATGACACAAAAAATAACATGGGAGATAGCACAAACATCTGTGTATCTCCCGTTTTTCATTCATGTAATATGATTACTTCACTCTGATTTCAAATTTCAAGATTGCTTTCATCATTTCTGTATGAATTTGACCTTTTAGTTCTTCATCAACCTGCATAGTGATTTTACCACTTTCAGAGTGGTAAAACGGACGCAAGCATAACTTGCAAATATAAGCGTCATAAAATTTCAAAATCTCTCTTATGGCAGTTTCGCTTCCAGCAGACGCTTGACATATTACTTTTAATGTAGGGTAGCCATATTCTTTTTTCATTGGTTCAATTCCTTTCTTTCAATACTATTTTTAATTTCTTCAATCCATTACTTCTTCTGCGATAAATAGCAGAACGTGATACATGGTATAATTCTGCGATTTCTTGGTCGCTCATGCTTTGGAAATAGCGTAATAGAATTACATCACGCTCCTTACTCGATAACTTATATAAAGCAACAGCAAATTTCTCATTTGATACTTGGATTGTATAATTCAAGACTTTAAAAGAAATGCAATCACAGGAATAGTTATCTATTGTTCCCCGCTCTGATAATTTGGTATCTGATAATTCACAGAATAAAATTTCACGTTTGGAACGTCTTACAAACTGTCTGTTTCTGCTTTTTACTGTGCATTTAATAACAGTCATCATCAAAGCATTAAACTGTATTCTAACGATATGCTCGAAAGAAGATGGTTTCATAATCTCACCTCCTTTCCAGCGGATAGTTGCTAAAGCGAAAAGGCTTCTACCTCTTTTCGCACTAACACTCGCCAGTGGGGGTGTGATTTGATACCCAATAGAGAAAACTTTTTCAAAAAGTTTTCTACACCAAAAAAGCACAAGGGCAATACTGATGTACTGATCTTGTGCTTTATAAATTATTCCTGTTGCATGATGTGAAAAACCACATTCAAGAGCGATTTGAGACGCAACATTTAGATGGATTTTTTTGAGAATATACCAAACGTCACAGGAGGACGAAGATATAATTTTTTCATGTGGCTTACCTCCTAAAGCCGCTGAAACAAAACAACCTAGTGTTTGTATGCACCGTTAGGGGTAAAAAAATAAAACGGCGGCTGTGTAACCGTCGTCTTATTCAAAATGCCGCAAAAAAGCGATACTGCCAACAACGGTTTTTTTCTTTACCGCAAAGCAGCATATAAATTTGTTATATAACCACAATGGGAACTGATGAACCTTGTAATACGTTTTTCAATACCTGTTACTTGTCCTTTAGGAACAGTAAAATGTATTGAGGTGATTTACTATGCGTAAAAGAGAAGATAAGTACGATTTCAGAGCCTTTGGACTTGCTATTAAAGCAGCAAGAATAAAACAAGGTCTGACCCGTGAACAAGTGGGAGCAATAATTGAAATCGACCCACGCTATCTAACCAATATTGAAAATAAAGGGCAGCACCCAAGTTTACAAGTGCTTTATGACATTGTTCATTTATTGAATGTATCAGTAGACGCTTTTTTTCTTCCTGCTTCTGATCTGGCGAAAAGCACCAGAAGAATACAGTTAGAAAAGCAGCTTGATAACCTGTCTGATAAAGATTTAGTTATCATGGAAAGTGTCGCTGACGGAATTATTAAATCTAGGGAAGTGGAGGAAGATTAAACTTCCTCTTTTTCACTCCCTATACGAGTTGATTCTTTTAATTTTTGAAAACACTCGTCACTGATTACGTGTTCCAGTTTGCAAGCGTCTGATTCTGCTAGTTTTGGGTCTACACCCATTTCTGTAAGATATTTTGTAAAAAAGCAATGTCGCTCATAAATTTTCTCAGCCATATCCTGCCTACTGTCTGTTAAAAGCAATTGACCATTATTATCCATTAGTAGGAATCCTTGTGTTTTAAGTTGCTTTACTGCATGACTTACACGAGGCTTTGAAAATCCCATATAATCAGCCACATCAATAGAGCGAACCATGCCTTTTTTGATTTTAAGTATAAGTATTGTTTCTAAATAATCTTCTAATGACTTTCCCAATGTCACATTATTATCACCTCTTAAATATTTGATTCAATCAGTTTTTAAATTGTCCACCCAAGACTTTCTTGCTGAATATGATACAATTTTTGATATACACCTTTTTTCTTCATCAATTCATTATGTGTGCCATATTCAACTAATTTGCCATCATCTAATACTAATATTTGGTCTGCGTCTACAACTGTTCTTAAACGGTGAGCAATCATAATTACTGTTTTGTTTTCAACCAATTGAGCTATAGCCTTTTGCACTAAAACTTCGTTCTCCGGGTCAAGAGAAGCAGTTGCTTCATCTAAAAAAATAATTGAAGCATTTTTTAATAAAGCACGTGCAATAGATATTCTTTGTCTTTCACCACCAGATAATGTACTACCATTTTCACCTAAAACAGTTTGATAACCGTCTGGCATATTACGCACAAATTCATCACAGTATGCAGCTTTAGCAGCCGCCATAACTTCTTCCTCTGTGGCGTTAGGGTTTCCAATACTGATATTGTTAAAAACAGTATCATTAAATAATGTTACGTCTTGAAATACAAAAGCCATTTTTCGCATAAGACTTTCTGGCTCCATTGTTCGTATATCTTTACCACCAACACGAATTGTACCTTTCTGTATATCCCAAAATCTTGCAATCAATTTTGAAATTGTACTTTTCCCGCTTCCAGATGAACCTACCAATGCGGTGATACTTCCTTGTGGAATTTTACAAGTCACATCTTTAATGACATCTTTTGTATTATATCTGAATGTAACATGTTCCAACTCTATATCACAATTTTCAATTTCTTTATCATTTCCTTGCATTACAGATGTACTTAAAAGAGTACGCATTCTTTCTGTAACAACATTAAGATTTAGTAATGTAGTTAATTGTGAAAGAATCGCAAGAATTGGTCCATATATACGAGTAACCATCAAAAAGAACATTAGTAATGGGAGCAGTTCTATTTCACCTTTAACTAACAACATTGTTCCAACAAAAATGACAATACCAATTCCGGCTTGCAAAATCATGCTTGCACTCGACATAAATACGCCACAAATCATTTCTACTTTCACAGCAATCTTTTTCATAGATAATAATGCTTTGTTAAGAGCAGAAAAGTGAGAACCACTTAAATTACATGATTTAATAATTTTCATTCCCTCAAGGTATTCTTGTACTTGACTAGAAGCGTCTAGCTTTGCTTGTACTTGTCGTTCAAATAATTTTTTCTGATAGTTCTTACTTAACCAAATTATCAAAAATGCAACTGGCAGCGTAATATACATACATAACGCTAAACGCCAATCAAAGAAAGCAAGTAAAATACAAGTAAGAGTAACAGTAATACCATTTGCAATGAGAGGTGGAATTGTACTACTTAACATTGATTCCATGCTGCTACAATCAGACATCATGTTAGTTGTCAATTCTGACAAATCCTTTGTATTGAAGAAACTCATTGGTAATTTTCTTAAATGCTCTGCAATATTAAGTCTTGTTTTATTTGATTCTTGATAAGACGCAATGTATGTCTTTCTATAATCATTTCTTGCTGCTAAAAACACCAAAACAGCAGAAACAACTCCAATTCCCCAAAGCAACCATATATGATTCCATGCAATTTGCTTTCCTACATACGGGTTCAGTAATTCATTAAATAACATTACTGTAACACAAAACGGTAGCATTAAGGCTAGATTTGTTATCGTACAAGCAACAATAGCTTTTTTTAAATCTTTATAACCTTTATCTGATAGAAAAAGAAACTCTTTTAGTTTTTTCATCTTTATTACACCGCCTTTCCGCTGATTTTCCAATCAACCGCTTCTGTGTAATGGTTCCACATTTGCGAATAACGTCCACCAGCAGCAACTAATTCATTATGTTTACCTTCTTCAACTAGATGACCTTTTTCCATAACAATAATTTTGTCAGCATTACGAATCGTAGATAAACGGTGAGCAATAATAATAACTGTTTTATTCTGCATAAGTTTCTCGAATGCTTTTTGAATTAAATACTCATTTTCTGGGTCGCTAAATGCAGTTGCTTCATCAAGAACAATAATAGGGGAATCTTTGATAATAGCTCTAGCAATAGCGATACGTTGACGCTCACCGCCAGAAAGATGAATACCTTTTGTTCCAAATACAGTTTTGTAGCCATTAGGAAGTTTTGAAATAAATTCATGGCATTGTGCAGCTTTCGCGGCTTCAATGACTTGTTCTTCTGTAGCGTTTGGATTTCCCATGCGAATATTATCTAAAATACTCTGCTTGAATAAGAAAATATCTTGAAATACAAAGCTAACATGATTCATTAAGTCTTTTTCTGAAATATCTCTTATATCAACACCGCCGATTTTTACACTTCCCTCTGTAACGTCCCAAAAGCGTGAAATTAAATTTGCAATTGTACTTTTTCCACCACCAGATAAGCCAACAATAGCTGTTATTTGTCCTTGATTGGCTTTAAAAGATACATTTTCAATAGCCATTTCTTCTTTTTTTCCTGTATATGTAAAGCTAACATTATCAAACACAACATCATCTTTTTGAGTTTTTTTAGGACTGGTAGTTTGTGGTAGAACAGGTATATTGAAAATTTCGTCCATTCTTGCTACATTTCCGTCAATTTGCATAAATGATTCAGAGATATACATTATTTTGTTTAAAATACCAGCGATTGCCGGAACAAAAAGCAAGTAAAATATAAATGTCATAGTAAAGCTCTTATAATCTTGTGCATTAGCTCCTAACAAAATACCTACAGGAACGATAACCAAATATATATTGTTAATGATGGTAGTAAACGCTGGCATATAATTTTGCCAACCTAGAGAGAACTTTAGAACCCATTCTGTGTATTCTTTAATAGCATGTTCTAAACGAGCAAATGAAGAAGCTGTTTGATTAAATGCTTTCACAACAGGCATACCACGAACATATTCTACAGAAGCATTGTTCATATCTTCCAATGCGATCTGATATTTTCCCATGTTTTCTTTCATTGCTCCGCTACCAAATCCACTGAATTGTACGACAAAAGCAAGCACAATTCCAACTAATGAAGCAATACCAAATCGCCAATCAATAGCCAGTAGAATAATAACCATAACAATAGGCGCAGTTACAGAAGCAACAAAATCTGGAAATTGATGTGCAATGAAACCCTCAATGCTCTCAATGTTTTCATCCATTATTTTTCTTAAACGACCACTACCTATGGTTAAGTGATAACCTAAAGGAATTTTGGTAATATGTTCTGCGAAGTGAAGTTTTAATTCATAAAGTGTTCCAAATGCTGCCATATGAGAACTGAAAATTGCTAAAAAATATAATAGTATATTAGCAATAATACCAGCTAAAGCTATCCAGCCATAATTCATAACCTTGCTCATATCCAGCAATTCTAAATTAGGATAGACTTTTAAAATGGAACTAATAATAAAATATACCGCAATATACGGAACAAACGACGCTATAGCCGCTAACGAGGAAAGTATAGCCGATAAAAATACTAATCCTTTCTTATTGGAAGCTAATTCTAAACATCGTGCTAAACCCGTTTTGGGTTTGTTTTGTTTTGGCTTTTTGTTTGCCATAGTACGAATCCTCCTTAAATATAAAATACGTGGTGGGTTAGCTTAATCTAACCACACCACGTATTCTAAAGGAAATACTATTTTTCTTCTACTCCATCTCTAGTATATTTGGGTAAAAATAGCCCAAAAGTGTTATTTTTGTTTTCTGTAATCTTTCGGTAAAATACCATAAACAGATTGAAATGCTATTGCAAATTTACTAGCATTATTATATCCAAGACTTACCGCTATATCTCCAATTTTCATATTTTCATTTAAAAGCCAATGTGCTGCAATATTCATCTTATATTTCTTTAAATATGAATATGGTGTGTCACCATATATCTGTAAAAAAATTTTATGAAACAGTGATAAGTTAATTTGATTCCGAAAGGCGAGTTGTTCTAACGATACTCGTTCATCTAAATGAGTTATCATATATGTTTGAATTTCTTTAGTAGCTTGAATCTGACGTTTATCATAATATTTGAAATCACAGCCATGATTTTTAGTTAGCTGGTCTATATGGTAAAGTAATTCAATTGCTTTAATTTTGAAATATCCTAATTGTTCTATGTTAAGTGCTTCATATAATTCAGAAAATAAATGATGTAATTTAGGTGGAGTGGAACTTAAATATCCATTATTCTCAATCCCTAATGTTGAACCAATTTTATCAAGGTTAAGCGGAATAGTTTCCATCATTTTTTTGATTTCTTCTGATAAGGATTGTTTATCAATCACAAGGCTAAGTCCATAATATTTTTTTAATGGAAACGAGAAAGAAACTGGTAAATGTTGTGTTCCAGTCACACTAAAATATCCCTCTGGTAAATACGAAACTGTATGATTGGCATACTCACATTCATAGCGTCCAGAGCGACAATGTGTAATTGAAATAATATTAGGATTGAATTTTTGAGAAGGCATACTTATGTCTGTATCAAAGTCCAAAAAAGAGAGTTGAATACCATCAAAAAGCGTGTAACTTGTAACAATTCCTTTCCCTTGACACCCATAATCTATAATCATAAAATTTTCATCTTGCTTGATAATTTTTGCCTTATCACTGTACCAGTCTTTATTAAATGTAGAACTCACATTATGTACCTCCATATGTCGATTAGCAACATCTAACTATTATCATACTGTATTTTTTATCCCAAAACAATAAAAACATAAGCGTGCAAATCCGATTTATGTGAAAATGCACGCTTTTCTTCATGTTATTTTACAATCTTCCAGTTACTATCTTTTTCCAGCGTTAAGTCAAACTGTGAAATTTGTGCAGCCTTTGTTTTCTGGTCGAGATATTTTACAGATACGGATACTTTGACCGTATCACCGTCCATAGTAAACAAAGGATTGATAAGTTCGGAATAGAGATAATCCCCATAGTGGGCTGGTATCTATCAATTCTTGTGTGTTAGTTTATGGCATATGTAGCACAAAGCTCAAACTTGCTAGTTGTGTTGTCTGATTTATCATAAATTAGGTTTTATCCCTTTCTTCCTCTTGATTACCAACCACAGAAACGAAAAAGCCCTGTCAAGAGCTTGCCACCATTGGTGGTGCTTTGCACTCTTTACTGGGCTTTTTGTTTTCTGTATCTTCTTGCAAGAGGAAAAAGATTACTCGTCCTCATCATCAAAATGGTTATTCCTTAATACTTCTCGTAACAGTTCCATATCTTCTTTTGAATTTGGATTTATCATTTTCACAACTTGATAAGGTGTCTTATACTTATGTCCCTCTATGCTTTCGCCAAACATATCCATGCTGTATAAATCATCATAACGGTCTAACAGTTTTTGAAATTTCAAATGCTGGATAAATTCTTTGATTGGGTAAAGGTCGGACGCTACAATGCTCTTTCCGTTGATGTAGTCGGCAATGTATTCCCGTAACTTTTCTAATTCATAGTCCAGCCATTCTTCCTCGCTGTCAAAGAAGTTATCATAATGTCCATGCTTCAATTCTGCGTTTAAACGTTCCTCTGCTCTTAAAAACTGGCAGATTTCTTTTTCGGATTGGTTAATATATTTCCATTCTCCCGACAACAATTCATTGGGTGTTACGTCCAGCACTTCCATTATCTTTTCCAGCGTTTCATAAGCAGGATAATTCAATCCTCTTTCAATCTTGGAAAGGCTCTGCATATTGATACCGATTTTGTCCGCAAGCTCCTGTTGTTTCATTCCTCTAAATTTTCTTATGGTCTGTATATTATTTCCTAAATGGCTTATTTTCATTGCATAACCCTCCATATCTCGTTATATCTTCACTGCTATAAGTCTATCATGCTTAATATAATTTGTAAAGGCAAAAATAGATGTTGACAAATAAGCATATAAGAATTACTATGTTCTTGTAATTAAATAAGCACAATGGAATGAAATACAAAAATATTCAAAAAGAAATACCTGTCTGATTAAATCCATAGATATGAATATTGGTTGAAATGGAACTTGTTAGAAAAGGCAAAACAGGACTTGCCGACAGAACATTGTAGGACTGTTGGCGTGCGTCAGCAACAACGCCATGACGGCTTGCCGTCAAAGGACGGAAATGCTTTGTCGGCTGGCGAGCCTGCGAGCCTTGACTGTGCCCCCGTTATCTAACAGGGGGGCACTATTTCACAAAAGACAAGTCAAAAACCATACAACCCCAAACCTGTGAGTAGTAATGAGGAGTTTTAAGAAGATAGTAACTTCACATTCTTTTGAATAGTGGTTTACAGGTATTTCAAGGCTATTGTGGGATTGGAGGAATACAATGAACAATTTAGAATTTACACTTGAAATGAAGAACAAACGTCTTGCCAGCGGTCTTTCGCAAGGAGAGCTTGCAAGTCTTACCCATGTATCAAGATATAGTATCAACCGCTTTGAGAACGGAAAAGCCAACGCCAGCAAGGAAACACAGAACGTTATCCTGCGTTGTCTGAATTACTATGTCTGTGATAAGCCTTTTTATCTACTCGTTGATTATCTGTCTGTCCGTTTTCCAACGACTGATGAATTGGAAGTTATCCGAAAGGTGCTTGGTATGAAAGCAGACTATTTTATCCATTATGACTATGGGTATTATGGCTATAAGGAGCATTACGCTTACGGGGAAATCAAGGTCATGGCTTCTGATGATGAACACATGGGCGTATTCTTGGAATTAAAAGGAGCAGGCTCACGCAACATGGAATATGTTTTACAGGCACAGAACAGGGATTGGTATTCGTTCCTAAACCGCTGTCTTGACTGTGGCGGTGTTATCCGACGTTTTGACTTGGCAATCAATGATATGTGCGGTCTACTGGATATTCCCACCTTGTCTGAAAAATACAAAAATGGCGGTGCGGATTGTCGCTGTAAAAACTATGAAAATGTGCAAGGCGGTAAACTAAGCGGAAAAAACCGCAATTTAGCAAGCACCCTTTATATCGGCTCAAAGTCAAGCACAAAATATTTCTGCCTGTATGAAAAACAAAAGGAACAGGCAACTAAAAAGAAACATACGGATATTATCAACCGTTTTGAAATTCGCCTGCGTGACAAAAAGGCAGTACAGGCAGTTGAAGAATTGTTATTGACATATAACCCTCATGGGCTGGTGTTTTACCTCATTACCGATTTTGTGGAATTTCCCGACTATCCATTGTGGGAGATATTCATTTCCCATGATAATTTACCTTTTGAAATGAACCCTGTACCTGTCAATATGGAACGCACTCTGCAATGGCTGGAAAGACAGGTCATGCCGTCAATCGTGATGATAGAGGAAATCGACAGGCTGACAGGTTCAAACTATATGAAAATGATTGATGAATGTACCCACCTTTCCGAAAAACAGGAAATGCTTGTGGAACAGATGTGTACGGACATAGCAGACGTAATCGAAAGTGAGGGGGTGTTTTATGCGTAATGCACAGGATATTCCCGTATGGGAAAAATACACCCTTACCATTGAAGAAGCGTCAAAGTATTTCCGTATCGGAGAAAACAAGTTAAGACGATTGGCAGAGGAAAACAAGGACGCTGGCTGGCTCATTATGAATGGCAACCGCATACAGATTAAACGCCGACAGTTTGAAAAGGTTATTGACAAATTGGACGCAATCTAATGCAAATGAGCCTTGTATGTGTTATGATGAACACAAGTCATATCAAGGCTCTTTCCAACAAGGAAAGGAGCAGACACCATGAAAGAAAAAAGACGGGATAACAAAGGTCGTATCCTGCATACTGGAGAGAGCCAACGAACAGACGGAAAATACTTATATAAATATGTGGACGCATTTGGAAACACAAAATATGTGTATGCTTGGAGATTGACACCCACAGACCCGACACCAAAGGGAAAACGGGAAAAACCCTCACTTCGAGAACTGGAACAGCAGATAAGACGGGATATTGAGGACGGTATCGACAGCACAGGCAAGAAAATGACGCTTTGCCAACTTTATGCCAAACAGAACGCACAAAGGGCAAATGTGAAGAAAAGCACACAGAAACAACGGGAACAACTCATGCGGTTATTGAAAGAGGACAAGTTAGGTGCTAGGAGCATTGATACAATCAAACCCTCTGACGCTAAAGAATGGGCGTTACGCATGAAAGACAAAGGCTTTTCCTACAATACCATTAACAACCATAAACGCTCGTTAAAAGCGTCATTCTATATCGCCATACAAGACGATTGTGTAAGGAAGAACCCTTTTGATTTTAAGTTAAGTGAAGTCCTAGAAAATGATACCAAAGAGAAAGTCGCATTGACAGAGGAACAGGAACAAGCCTTACTCTCATTTATCAAGACAGACAATGTGTATCACAACCATTATGATGATGTGCTGATACTGTTAAAGACTGGACTTCGTATCTCGGAACTGTGCGGACTGACAGTAGCTGATATTGATTTCAAGAATGAAGTTGTAATTATCGACCACCAGTTACTAAAGAGCAAGGAACAGGGCTATTATATTGAAACGCCTAAGACGAAAAGCGGAATAAGACAAGTGCCATTAAGTAGAGAAACAATACAGGCATTTCAACGAGTTATGAAGAAACGCCCAAAGGCAGAACCATTTGTGATAGACGGACAGAGCAATTTCTTATTTGTCAATCATAAAGGCAAGCCCAAAGTTGCGATTGATTACAACGCCTTATTTGTCCGTATGGTAAAGAAATATAACAAGCACCACAAGGACAATCCCTTGCCACATATCACACCGCATACGCTACGCCATACATTCTGCACAAGACTGGCAAGCAAGAACATGAACCCAAAAGATTTACAGTATATCATGGGACATTCAAACATTAGTATCACAATGAACTGGTACGCTCATGCGTCCATAGATACCGCAAAATCAGAGGTTCAGCGTCTAATCGCATAGAAGTATTTACCACGATTTTAACCACGATTGACAGGGAAAATATAAGAAGATAGACCTAGATATGCGAGGTTTACCACAAAAGCAAAATGCCCGTAGAGCCGATAAAATAAGGCTTTGCGGACATTTAGGAAGATATAAAAAGATAGTCAAAAAGACATATATAATTTATAATAATTAGTACATAATTTTAATTAAAATAATAAAGAGAGAGGAGAAAAAATTATGTTAATCAAAGCTATATTAGTTGGTCTTATTTATTGGCTTTCTATGGGACGTGCTTGTTACTTTCTATCATTCGCATTCCGTAAGCCAGTTGTTCTTGGTGTAATTATTGGTTTAGTCTATGGAGATGTTGCGAAAGGTCTAATGTATGGTGCAACAATTCAGTTGATGTATATGGGTGGTATTGAAGCCGGAGGAAACATCCCAAGTGATCAAGGTTTGGCTTCATGTATCGCAATCCCAGCTGCCATCGCTACAAACTTAGATCCAGCAGCAGCTGTAGCATTAGCTGTTCCATTTGGAGTATTAGGTGTTTTGATCAACAACGTTCGTCGTACTATCAATGCTTTCTATAATGCAAAAGCCGACAAATTTGTTGAAGAAGGTGAATATGACAAATTAAACGTATTCTCATTCTTATTACCATGGTTAACAAATGGTGTTCTATATTTCACTCCAGTATTCATCGCAACATTATTTGGAGCTAGTGTTGTACAAGCATTTATCAATGTGGTTCCAACATGGTTGATGAACGGATTAAATAACGCAGGTAATATGTTACCAGCATTAGGTTTTGCATTAACATTAGTAGTTATGGGTAAACAAAAATATTTACCATTCTTTGTATTAGGATTCTTCCTATATTCAATCTTAGGATTCTCAATGTTAACAGGAGCAGTAATTGCTTTATGTATAGCATTAATTGTATCACTATTCAAACAAACTGATGAAGAGGAGGCGGCTTAACATGGCAGAAAATATGGTAGCTGAAGAAAAACAAACATTAGTCAGCAAAAAAGATTTAGTAAAAGCATGGTGGCGTTGGACTACAGCGGTTGAAGTTCCTGTTAGTTTTGACCGTATGCAAGCATTAGCATTTGGATATTCAATGAATGGCGTAATGCGTAAAATTTATAAAGATAAACCAGAAGAATTAAAGGATGCTATGAAGCGTCACACTTCAATGTTCAATACAAACTGTGACTAGGGAAGTATCATCCATGGTATTACAATTTCGTTAGAAGAACAACGTGCATTAGGACATGAAGATGAAATCACTCCAGAAATGATTCAATCTTTAAAAATTGGTTTGATGGGACCTTTAGCAGGTATTGGTGATAGTGTTGACCAAGGTATCGTCGCTACAATTCCATTGGCAATCTTTGTTCCAATGGCACAACAAGGATCTGTTTTAGCAGCATTTATTCCAGGATTGATCTATATCGCATGGTCATATTTCTGGTCATGGACATTGTTTAACAAAGGTTACACTTTAGGTAAGAACTCTGTATTGGAAATCTTGCATTCAGGTGCAATCAAAAAAGTTATTGATATTGCTAGTATTGTTGGTTTATTCATGATTGGTTGCTTGTCAGCTTCTTATGTAAAAGTTTCCACTATCTTAGAATTTGCGAGTGGAGCTAACGGAGCTACAACTACAGTTCAATCAATCCTTGATGGTATTTTACCTAATATGTTACCATTCGTTGTCGTTATGAGTATGTATTTGTATATCACAAAACGTGGACCAAAATTCATCCGATTAATGGTTTACACAATGGTAATCGCTGTTGTACTAACATTCTTCCATATTATCTAGTGAATGAATTACAAGGACAAATCTATGGAAGAAATGATTTGTCCTTTTCTTTTTAGAAAATTACAGTTGAATAATTGAATAACTGTTTGTATAAAAAGCTTATTTTTAAAGCAGAAAGGAACTATAAAATGAAAGTATTAATTACACCTAGAGGATTCGCAAATTATGGTTTAGATGAAGTTGAAAAGATGCGTAAAGCAGGTTTGGACGTTCATTACAATAACACAGGCCTAGCTTATACACATGAAGAATTTAAAGAATTAGCTAAAGATGCAGATGCTATTATTGTTGGTGTTGATAAAATGGATGCTGAAATGATGGCAGGATGTCCAAATTTAAAAGCTGTATGTAAATTTGGAGTAGGAACTGACAACATCGATTTAGATTACGCAAAAGAACATGATATTTATGTAGGTCGTTGTGTTGGAGGAAACTCTCGTTCTGTAGCCGAACATGTTATGGCATTGATGTTTGCAGAATCAAAAAATCTTTATTACTCAATTGATGAAGTGAAAGATCACAAATGGGCTAAACCAACTGGATTAGAAATCTATGGTAAAAAATTAGGAATTATCGGATTTGGTATGATTGGTAAATATTTGGCTGATTATGCACACGGAGTTGGAATGGAAGTATATGCATATGATGCTTTCCCAATTTCTGAAGAAGTCGCAAAAGAGCATCACGCAAAAATTTCAACTTTAGACAAAATTTATACAGAGTGTGACTATATTTCATTACACGTACCATTATTAGATTCAACGAAAGATATGATTTCGACTGAACAATTCAAACAAATGAAGAAAAATGCATGTGTAATTAATGCAGCTAGAGGTGGAATCGTAAATGAAGAAGCTTTATATGAAGCTTTATCTACAAAAGAAATTCGATCAGCATGCTTCGATGTATATAGTAGTGAACCACCAAAAGAAGGAGATAAATTATTAGCATTAGATAATTTCTATTTAACTCCTCATACGGCTGCTCGTACAAAAGAGTCAGAAACTCGTACTTGTGAAATGTCTACAAACATTATTATGGAACAATTATTGGGAAAGTAGGTATAATTTATGAGTAAAGATGCTATTAATTTCTTAACGAATTTAAAAGAAGAAGTCGATAAATATATTGCAGACGTTGATTTAGAAGCGGTTGAAAAAGCGGCTGATATCATTATGGATGCAGAATCAAAAGGAAATCGTGTTCATGTAACTGGGATTGGAAAGCCTGGCCATGTTGCAGGATATGTAGCTAGTTTGTTGTCTTCTACAGGAACACCAACTTATGAATTGCATGGTACAGAAGCTGTTCATGGATCAAGTGGTCAGGTTTTACCTGGAGATGTTGTAATTGCAATCAGCAATAGTGGAGAAACAACAGAACTTCGGGCAACAGTAAATACTTTGCTTGCAAATGGTGCACATATTATTAGTTGCACAGGAAATGATCAATCTACATTGGCAAAGGCTAGTGAAGTTTGTTTAAAAGCTCATGTAGATAAAGAGGGAGACAGCTTAAATAAACCCCCAAGAGCATCAATCATTGCTGAAATCATTGTTTTACAGACTTTGAGTGATGTTCTTGAAGAAAGAAAAAATTTAACATTAAATCAATATGTTAAATGGCATCCAGGTGGAAGCTTGGGAAAAAGCATTCGTGAAATGCAAAAGTAAGGAGTAATTATGGAAAAGTTTAATATCGTAATTGGAACTCATGGAAGATTTGGCGAAGAATTAGTTAAATCTGCATCAATGATTGCAGGGGATATGTCTCACGTTAAGACTTGTTCATTGCTTCCAGAATATTCATTTGAAGAATATATGAAAGTTGTAGATAGTACGTTATCTACATTGGATGATGGATTTACTATTGTATTAGTTGATTTATATGGTGGTACTCCATGCAATACATTTACTGTATTGTCACAAAAGTATCATTATGATGTATTAACAGGTTTAAACTTACCAGTGTTAATTGATTTGTATTTGAAACTTTCAAATGCAGATGCAGTGGATGCTGAACAAATCGTTAAAGAAACAATGGATACATATGCACAAGCTTGTGTTCATACAAATAAACAATTGTATGGAAACAATGATTAGTAGGTTGGTATTTAGCAAAGAAAAATGGTAATCTTTATTTAGAGGTTATGAGGTGGTCTAAATGCTGATTGGCGAAATTTTTGATGAGTTTATTAGTGTTATTCATGAAAACCAAAAATATGTTATTGGTATTATAAATGAAAATAAAGAAGTGACACTTTGTAGTGATAAAAATTTACTTGGGAACACTATTGATTTTAATCGACCAGATAAGAATAATGTCTTTTTTGAAGTGAATGTGAAAGGACAAGAATTTGGCTATTTATGGGTAAATGGTCATGATGATAGCTTACAAATGATTGGTAACCTTTTACATGAATCTTTAACGGTTCGTTTGATGTTTGAAATCAATCAGGCAAACTTGAATAGAAAAATCACAAAAGATGATGAATTAGTCAAATGTCTATTAAATGAGAAAGATTTTGATAATAAAAGAATAATCGATTTGATGGATGATTTAGGTTTGAATAAAGATAAAACGCGTGTAGCGATTTATATGATATCAAGTCGCGGTGATGTAAAAACACAAGACGTGGCTAGATTGAAAATGAATCCAGACAGTCAACAAATCATTTATTCATTATTGAATGATCGATGTTTACTTGTTTATAAGGATATTCCTGATAAATTAAAGGAAAAAGAGGAAATTGAAGAGTATATTCAAAAATACATTCATAATTTGATTGATTGGGATTTTCATGATTTCTATTATTTTGTTGGTTCAATTCAACATAAGCTAAGACAATATGTAAGTTCTTATCAACATTGTTTATGGTTAAAGAACAATGTGAAGTATGAAAAAAATGTTCCAATATTTTTTGAAAAATATGTTACTGAGTATTTTTTATCAAAAATCGATGTAAAAGATGTTGAAAGCGTGTACAATTATTATATTGACAAAGGAAAAGAAATTGATTTTGAAGAATTAACAGAAATAAGTAAGGCGTTATTAAATAATGATTTTAATTTAACGCAGGCAGCAGAAAGTTTGTTTCTACATAAAAACACATTGATATACAAGCTTAAAAAGCTGGAAGAAATCTTTCAGATTGATATACGTGGTAGTTTTCAAGGTAAAATTCTTCTAATATTGATTTCACATGCCGTAAAAGAGCGGAGTAATAAGGTTCAGGTGGGTGATTGAGATGAAGGGGTTAAATATAAAACTTGTACGCATTGATTCAAGGTTATTACACGCAACGGTACAATTAAATTGGAATCAGTTTATAAATGCAGATCAAGTCTGGGTCGTAGATCCGCATTTTGTTACAGATCCATTTATCGCAAATGTAATGCAGTTATGCTTGCCAAAAACTATGAAGGTCAACTTTTATTCGGTTGAGCAATTTATTGAGAAAGTGAATGAAAATCCTTCGATTAAGGTCATGGTTATATTTCCAAATTTGGAAATTGTTAAACAAGCCGTTGATCAGGGATTTAAAGTGAAAGAAATTCAAATGCCATATCCTGCAGTTAGGGTTATGTTAAAAAGCTTATCCGAATATTTCTCTGATGAAGACATCGAAAGAATTCGTTTCATTCAGGAACATGATATAAAATTATTTTTTCAAACCACTCCATACGATAATAAAGACTACTCTATATTTAAAAAATAAAAGGAGAAGTCAAAATGTTCGAAGGAATTATTACACCAATTGTTACCCCATTTAATAGAGATAAGGAAGAATCAATTAATTATGAAGCAACTGAAAAGTTGATTAACCATTTAATTGAACATGGTGTTAAAGGTATATTTATTTTAGGTAGTAATGGAGAGTTTCACGTTGTAGATGAAGATGAAAAAGTGGAATTCGCTAAAAAAGTTGTAGAAATCGTTAATAAACGAGTGCCTGTATTTGTTGGTACAGGATGTTGTTCAACAAGAGCAACAGTTCGTTTATCAAAGAAAATGGAGGAAATTGGTGCAGATGCACTAAGCGTCATCACTCCATATTTCTTAAAACCTACAGATGAAAATTTATATGCACATTATAAGGCTGTTGCCCAAAGTGTTAATATTCCAATTGTTTTATATAACATTCCAAAGGCAACTGGATGTCCATTAAGTCCAGAATTAGTAGATAGATTGGCAGATATTCCAAATATCAAGGCAATCAAGGACAGTAGTGGAGAATTGGAAAGAATCCAGGCATACGCAAAAATTGCTGAAAATAAAGATTTTGAATTATTGATTGGTAGTGATTCAAAAATCTCTTATGCGTATGGACTTGGTGCAACTGCAGCTGTAGCAGGAACAAGTAATGTAATTGTAGATACATTAGTAGGATTAGATAAAGCTTTAAATGAAGGCGATACTGAAACTGCAGAAAAACTTCAAAAAGATATTGATGTTTTACGTGGCGTATTAAAACTAGGAACGGTTCCTAGTGCAATGAAGCGTTCAGTAGAATTAGCAGGAATTGCCGAAGTAGGTCCAGCTCGTATGCCTGTACAAGAATTATCAAAAGAAGATGACGAAAAAATCACAGAAATGCTAAAATATTATGGCTTAAAATAAAAAAAATTAGGAGATGATTTCGTTAAGAAGTCATCTCCTTTACTTTAGAAGGAATAAAGATGAATAAATATTTTGATCATACACTATTAAAAGCTTTTGCGACACAGAGGGATATAGAAAAATTATGTAATGAGGCATTACAGATGAATACTGCATCTGTGTGTGTAAATCCTAAGTGGATTTCATTTTGCAAAGAAAAACTAAAGACCAGTGATGTAAAAGTATGTACAGTTATAGGTTTTCCTTTAGGAGCAGATGGATTAGATATAAAAAGTTCTGCATGTAAGCAAGCACTTGAAAATGGAGCAGACGAAATAGATTATGTCATCGATATAGGTGCTGCGCTTATGCATGATTGGAAACAAATTCGTAAGGAAATGCTGATTATGACAGAGATTTGTCATAATGAACACAAATGTGTAAAGGTTATTTTTGAAAATTGCTATTTAAATAAAAATGAAATTAAAGAACTCTCTTTAATCGCAAGGGATATACAACCAGATTACATTAAAACAAGTACTGGATTTGGAACCAATGGAGCCAAGTTAGATGATGTTTTATTGATGAAAAAATCTGCAGGTGACAAGGTAAAAATCAAAGCGGCAGGTGGGATTCATACTTGGAAAGAGTGTAAAGAATTTATAGAGGCAGGCGCATCGAGAATTGGTGCAAGTGCAACTATAAATATATTAAATGAATATAAAATGGAGGAATAAGATGGAAATAAAAGAATTAGAACTTCATGCGAACAATATTCGTAAGAATATATTAACAGAAGTATATAGTGCCAGCTCAGGACATCCAGGAGGATCCTTGAGTGGTGCAGATATTTTAACAGAAATCTAT
>OLXK01000112.1_pt1 | contig 91507 bp, 82 predicted proteins | sample 1674321 | NCBI WGS metagenome assembly OLXK01 (sample SAMEA103958162, study PRJEB25191) | human gut metagenome | reverse complement strand
ACCTCTCCCGCGGCTGCAACGCCGACGAGGTCTACAAGATGGCCATCATCACCGCTGGTATGGCGTAAGCTGTAATTTTATGGAATTTGCGTAAATTCGAACACAATCTGTAGGGGCGGACGACACTGTCCGCCCGCAGAACGCAGTGTTTTTTCGAAAATCTGCGGCGAATTTGCCACATTTTTGAGGCCGACAGAGTCGTCGGCCCCTACGCACTCCGTCAAAGCCAAAACGCGAGCTTCACTTGCGTTTTGGAGCGGAAGAAGGAAGCCGACAGGATAAGCAGCCTTGCTTTGCAAGGATGCGTTCCGAAAGGCTTTCTTCTGACGCGGTGTCCTGCGCCACCTGAAAAACTTCGTGGGGATACTGCCGCAAGGCAGCATCCCCACATCTTTGCCTTGGAGTATTATTTCTTATGAAACTGACTGATTATCTGGGCGATAAGCCCTTCTGGCGCGTGACCGTGAAGCTGGCGGTTCCAGTCGCGCTGCAAAACGTATTGACAAGCTCGTTCCAGCTGGTCGACACGCTGATGGTGTCGCAGCTGGGCGACGTGACGCTCTCCGCCGTCGGCATGGCGGCCCAGTGGGGCTGGCTGTGCGGGCTTCTGGGCTTTGGCCTGTGCTCGGGCATGAGCGTGTTTATCTCGCAATATTGGGGCGTCAAGGACCTCAAGGGCATCCGGCGCGTGATGGGCATCGGCCTGATGCTGGCGATGTTCGTTTCGCTCGGCTTTCTGGCCGTCGCGCTGGCGGCGCCCACATGGGTGCTGGGCCTGTTCAATCAAGACCCCGCCGTCGTGGAAACCGGCTGCCGGTATCTGCGCATCGTCTGCTTTTCCTATCCCGCCGTCGCGCTGACGTATCTGCTGTCCAACGTCCTGCGCGGTACAGAGCGCGTCCGCCTGCCGCTCTATGTTTCTATCGTCACGACCATCGCCAACGCCTTTGCGGACTATGGCCTGATCTTCGGCGCGTTCGGCCTGCCGCGGCTCGGCGTAGAGGGCGCGGCCATCGCAACGTGCATTTCGTCCTGGCTGGGGCCGGTGCTGATTCTGATCTTCTCTGCGTTTGAGAAAAACCTGCTGGTCGGCCCGGTGCGGGAGCTGCTTGACTTCAACCTGAAGCAGCTCGGCGAGTTCTGCGCCCGCGCGCTGCCCGTCATGTCGAACGAAGGCCTGTGGGCGCTCGGTATGCTCATGCTCAACCGCATTTATGCCAACATGGGCTATGAATATTACGCGGGCATGACCATCTTCAAGACGTTTTCCGAGCTGGCCTTCGCGTTCTATGTCGGCCTCGGCAACGCCTGCGTCATCATGGTCGGCAAATCCATCGGCAGCGGCAAAATTCAGCGCGGCGTGTCCGACGCCCGGCGCTTTTCCGTGCTGGTGCCGCTGATGGGCCTCGTTGTGGGCCTGACGATGATCGCCGCGCGGCACCCGCTCGTGTCCCTGTTCGCCATGGGCGACAATCTTTCGGCTACGACCATCTCAACGGCCTACGCCGTGACGATCTTCTGCTCGCTGGAATACTGCTTCCGCAATATCTCCTATGTGCAGGTCGTGGGCGTGTTCCGCTCCGGCGGCGATACGCTGACGGGCATGATCTTCGACCTTGCAAGTCTCTGGGTCGTCGCCATCCCGCTGGCGCTGCTGGGTACGCGGGTGCTGCACGTGTCGTTCCTCGGCGTCGTGATCCTCGCGTATCTGGGCGAGGACATCCCGAAGAGCATCCTGTGTCTGCTCCACTTCAGATCCATGCGCTGGCTCAAGCCCGTCACCGAAGAGGGACGCGCGGGGCTGAAGGCGTATAGAGAGGAAGAATAACCGCCGTACCAAAGGCTCCCCTTGTTCCAAAGGGGAGCCTTTTCCGCTTCATAGAAGATGGGAATGCTGCAGCGCACTGCCGGCTCTGCCTGCTTTTCCCTGCCCATGTCCCGACTGTATCCGCGCGGCGAATCTGCCACACTAAGGGCAGAACTTTCGGAAGAGGGGATGCAGATGAAAAAACAGCTGCGGGGGCTTTTCTGCGCAGCGGCGCTGGCAGCGGTGCTGGCGCTTCCTGCGCGGGCAGCGGAGCAGACGCACCGCGCCTATCTTTGCGGCTACCCGGATGGAAGCATCCAGCCGGGTGCGCCCGTCACGCGGGCGCAGCTTGCCTGCGCGCTCGTGCGGCTGGCGGAGGAGCCGCTGCCGGAGCCGGAGCGCGTGACGTTTTTTGATGTGCCTGGCGACCACTGGGCCTGCGCGCAGATCGGGAAGCTCACGGGCCTGGGACTGCTGCCGTTCGGAGACGGCGGCTGGTTCCTGCCGTCTGCCGCAGTCAGCTGGCGGGAGCTGTGCGGCGTGCTGGACACGCTGGCGGACTCGGAGACGGGCCGCGAGATATTTCCGGCGCTGACTGGTGCGTGGGAAGAGAAAACGGTTTTTGAAGCGGGGCAGGGGAGCGCCGCAGGCAGCGCGGCGGTCAGCCGGGCGGAGCTTGCGCGCGCAATGAACAGTTTGCTCTCCCGCAGTCCGGACAGGGAAGATGTGCAGCTGCGTGCCGCCGCGTGGTACTGGGACAATCAGGACGAGACGGCGTGGTATTACGCCGATCTGATCGAGGCGGCGGTCGATCATACCTGCCGCGTCCCGGCTGCGGCGGAGCAGTGGACGGGCATCGGCTAGATATTGTTCCGCAATCGCAAACGGCGTGCAAAATGCTCAAAAATGGGGCGCGAAGTTTGTAAAAAATGGCGGGCAGAAAATTTGACAGGAGCATTGAAATTTTTTTGCCCGCCCTTTATAATGAAACTACAATCTAAGATTGGTAGCTGTAAGGAAGTGTTTCGCACACGGGCTGCAACTATCACTCGGCTTGCACGGCAGAGTGTTTCAGATGAAGATCTGAAGCACTTTTGTTATATGCACCGGTGAGCATCACGAAAAGGAGGAACCCCCATGAACTTACTCACAAACGGACGCGTCATCACCCGGGACGAGGGCGGCAAGGGCTATTACGAAAAAGGCGCCGTCGCCTATGAGGGCACCAAAATCGTCGAGGTCGGCGAAGAAGCCGCGCTGCGCGCAAAATACCCGCAGGCCGAGATCATCGACGCCAAGGGCGGCGTCATCATGCCCGCATTCATCAACGCGCATACCCACATCTATTCCGCGCTGGCACGCGGCCTGTCCATCGTCGGCAACAATCCCACGAACTTCTATGAGGTCCTCGACGGTACGTGGTGGGCCATGGACCGCAAGCTGACGCTCGAAGGCTCCCGCGCCTCCGCAGATGCCCTGTACATCGACTGCATCAAGCAGGGCGTCACGACCATTTTCGACCATCACGCGGCCTACTGCGAGATCCCCGGCTCCCTGTTCCAGATTGGCGAGAGCGCCAAGAAATTCGGCATCCGCTCCTGTCTGTGCTACGAGGTCTCCGACCGCGACGGCGAGGAAAAGTGCCTGCAGGCCATCAAGGAGAACGCCGACTGGATCACCTACTGCGAACAGCAGAAGGACCCGATGCTCGCCGCCATGTTCGGCGGCCACGCGCTGTTCACCATCTCCGACAAGACCTTCGATCGTATGGTCGAGGCCAACAATGGCCGTACCGGCTATCACATCCACGTCTCCGAGGGCATGAACGACGTCTATGACAGCCTGCAGAATTATGGCCGCCGCCCCGTGCAGCGCCTGCACGACCACGGCATCCTGGGCGACAAGACCATCCTCGGCCACTGCATCCATGTGAACCCGGCTGAGATCGAGCTTATCCAGAACACCCACACCATGGTCGTCAACAACCCCGAATCCAATATGTCCAACGCCGTCGGCGTCTGCCCGGTGCTGCCGCTTTCCAGGGCGGGCATCCTGCTCGGCCTCGGGACCGACGCATGGACGAACGACATGATCGAATCGCTCAAGGCCGCGCTCTGCGTCCAGCGCCTGAACGCCTGCCTGCCGAACGTCGCATGGTGCGAAGTCACGGGCATGCTCTTTAAAAACAACGCGAAGATCGGCGCAAAGTATTTCCCGGACGAGCTGGGCGTGCTCAAGGCCGGTGCCGCCGCCGATATCATCGTCATGGATTACAAGCCGTACACCCCGTTCTCGGACGAGAATATTGACGGCCACATCCTCTTCGGCATGACCGGCAAGCTCTGCCGCACGACCATTGCCAACGGCAAGCTTCTGATGAAGGACCGCGAGCTCATCGGCATCGACGAGGAAGCCGAAAACGCGCATATCCTCGAAGCCGCCAAGAAGCTCTGGGGCGCACTGAACCACAGAGAGTATTAAGCAACGCACTCTGTAGGGGCGGACGACTCTGTCCGCCCGCAGAATGCAGCGATTTTCTGGAAATCTGAGGCGAATTCGTAACATTTGTCGGGTCGACAGAGTCGCCGGCCCCTACAACGGAAGATAGGAGGGCAGCCCAATGTACGAAACCACCCGTCAGAGAGTCTGCAAGTGGCTCCTGCTTGCCGTGCTTGTGTTCTCCACGCTCGACGCCGCTCTGTTTGCCCTCTTCGACATCGGAATGGAGCGGCTCGGCCTGCGCTGCCTCAATTCGTTCTTTGAATTCTACCTGCCGGAGCTGTTTCCGGGGAAGCTGACCGTGTATATTGCCGCGTTTGCCGGGCTGGCCGCGCTGGCCGGCTGGGTCCTGCTGCTCTGCGGAAAACGTGCGGGAGTAACCGTAATCTTTGCCGTTTCAGTCCTTCCGTTTTTCAAAAGTATTCTGATCTTCCTGACCAGCATTCTGGCCCTGTTCAGCGCAGCGGATCTCGGCGCGCAGGCGCTGGCATTCGCAAAGGATTTCGTGACATTCGTCACAGCCGGGCTGCCCATCGTATTGATGCTGTTCTGGAAGGGCCGCGGCTATTAAAAATTAGGAGGTAATCACATGTCTGAAAAAATGTATCCGATCCCGTTTAAGTCTCTGATGAACTGGATCGTCACCGAATACGCCCGTGAGGGTGAGATCTTCGGCGTGCATACGCCGTATTATGCCACCGGCAAGACGCTCCCCATCTTCGGCGAGACGATCGAGACCCCGTTCGGCCCGGCAGCAGGCCCCAACAGCCAGCTGGCGCAGAACATCATCGCCGCCTATTTTGCAGGCGCCCGCTTCTTCGAGGTCAAGACCGTGCAGAAAATGGACGGCGAAGAACTGGCCCGCTGCGTGCCGCGTCCGTGCATTTTGGCCGCTGACGAGGGCTACAACCAGGAATGGTCGACCGAGCTCGAAGTCCCGCAGGCGCAGAACGAATATATCAAGGCCTGGTGCGCGCTCAAGGTCCTGTCCAGGGTCTACGGCCTCGGCTCCCCGGACGGCTTCGTGTTCAATATGTCCGTCGGCTACGATCTCGAGGGCATCAAGGGCGAAAAGGTCAACAGCTACATCGACAACATGATGGACGCGTCGAACACCGCGCAGTTCAAAGAGTGCCTCGCCGTCCTGACCGAGCTGTTCCCGGAGGAAAAGGACTTCATCGCCGCCATCTCCCCGCGCGTCAGCCGCAGCGTCACGGTTTCCACGCTCCACGGCTGTCCTCCGCAGGAGATCGAGCGCATCGCGTCCTATCTCCTGACCGAAAAGGGCCTGCACACCTTCGTCAAGTGCAACCCGACCATCCTCGGCTACAAGACCGCCCGCACCATCCTCGACTCCATGGGCTATGACTACATCGTCTTCGACGAGCACCACTTCAACGAGGATCTGCAGTGGGCCGACGCCGTGCCGATGTTCGAGCGCCTGCAGGCGCTGGCAGACTCCAGGGGCCTGGAATTCGGCCTCAAGCTCTCCAACACCTTCCCCGTCGACACCACCCGGAACGAGCTGCCCGGCACCGAAATGTACATGTCCGGCCGCAGCCTCTTCCCGCTGACCATCGAGATGTGCAGCCGCATCAGCCGTCAGTTTAACGGCAAAATGCGCATTTCCTTCGCGGGCGGCGCGGAATTCTTCAACTGCGACAAGCTGTTTGCGGCCGGCATCTGGCCCATCACCGTCGCGACCACCATCCTGAAGCCCGGCGGATACAACCGTCTGGCCCAGATGGTCGAAAAGACGGAAAAGCTGCCGTATCACGCGTTCAATGGCACGGATTCCGCCGCGATCAGCGATATGTCCGCCGCCAGCCACAGCGACTTCCATCACCTCAAGCCCATCAAGCCCCTGCCTGCCCGCAAGAGTGAGGACAAGGTGCCCCTCATCGACTGCTTCACCGCGCCCTGCAAGGGCGGCTGCCCCATCCATCAGGACATTCCGGAGTACATGGAGCTTGTCCGCCGCGGACTGTACGGCCCGGCGCTGAAGCTGATCACGGAAAAGAACCCGCTGCCGTTCCTGACCGGCACGATCTGCGCGCACCGCTGCCAGAACAAGTGCTCGCGCAACTTCTATGACGAATCCGTCCACATCCGCGACACCAAGCTCGTCGCAGCGGAGCACGGCTACGGCGCGCTCATGGCGTCCATGAAGCCGACCGCGAAGCTGCCCGGCAAGAAGGCCGCGATCATCGGCGGCGGTCCGACCGGCATTGCGGCTGCCTACTTCCTCGCCCGCGGCGGCGTGGAAACCACGATCTTCGAGCGCGAAGCGAAGCTCGGCGGCGTGCCGCGCTATGTCATTCCCGCGTTCCGCATCTCCGACGAAGCGCTCGACAAGGACGTTGCGCTCATGGAGCGCCTTGGCGTCGAAGTCAAGTGCGGCGCACCAGCTCCCAGCGTGGAAGAGCTCAAGAAGCTGGGCTACACCCACATCCTGATGGCCACCGGCGCATGGCAGGCGGGCGAACTCGGCATCCCCGGCAATGTCAAGGGCGTCATCGGCTGGATGAAGGAAATGAAGCAGCAGGTCAAGCCGTGCCTTGAGGGCCATGTGGTCGTCGTCGGCGCAGGCAACACCGCCATGGACGCTGCCCGCGTCGCCAAGCGCATGGGCGCGGCCTCCTCCACCATCGTCTACCGCCGCACGAAGAAGGAAATGCCCGCCGATGAGCATGAGCTGAAGCTTGCCATCGACGAGGGCGTGAAGCTGGTCGAGCTGGCGGCTCCCGTCGAGCAGAAGGACGGCAAGCTGGTCTGCAATCAGATGAAGCTCGGCGAGCCCGATGCATCCGGCCGCCGCAGCCCCGTCGCCACCGGCGAAACGTTTGAGATTCCGTGCGATCTCGTGATCTCCGCCATCGGCGAGAAGGTCGACGCGAAGCTCATGGCCGAAAACGGCATTGAAATGGGCCGCAAGGGCCCGGCCTTCAAGACCAACATCGAAAACGTCTGGTCGGCAGGCGATGCGCACCGCGGCCCGGCCACCGTCGTCGAGGGCATTGCGGACGCCGCCGCGTTTGCGGAGGCCGTCATCGGCAAGGCGCACACGTATGAAATTCCCGAGCAGGCTTATCCTGCCAAGGCTGATGCGATTGCCAAGAAGGGCATCCTGAAGATGGCCTCCTGCGCCTGCTGTGAGGGCGGCCGCTGCCTCGACTGCAATACCGTCTGCGAAAACTGCGTCGATTCCTGCCCGAACCGCGCGAACGTCGTGGTCAAGCTGGCCGATGGCCGCCATGAGATCGTCCACGTCGACAAGATGTGCAACGAGTGCGGCAACTGCACGCAGTTCTGCCCGTATGCCTCCGAGCCGTGCCACGACAAGTTCACGCTCTTCCAGACCGAAAAGGACATGAACGAGAGCGAGAACAGGGGCGTTCTGTTCCTCGGCGGCGACAAGATCCGCGTCCGTCTGGAAAAAGACGAAGTCCTCGACCTGTCCCAGCCGAACGAGCTGCCGCAGGATATTGAGACTCTGATCCTTACCCTCCGCGGCAAGTACAGCTATCTCTACACTGAATAATAAGACAAACGTAAAAGCCTCCCCTTGCCGTGCTCCGCACGGTAAGGGGAGGCGTCATTTTCGAGGAAAATGACGGAGGGGATTTGCAGCGTTCGAATCCCTTCAGTCAGCTTCCCTTGCGCCCAAGGGAAGCCTTTGTTGGGGCGCAGACCTCTGGATTGACAAAAAATGAAGTGTGATATATAATCGACGATACGCATTGACCGATTTCCATGCAAAATGAAACAGCGCCGGCTGCCGGACACGAAGATGGCTTGCGCTGCATGTTTATCAGGAGTTATGAGAATGAAACAGATCGTTGTATACGTCCATGGAAAAGGCGGTTCTGCGGAGGAAGCGGAGCATTACAGCGCTCTCTTCCCGGACAGCGAGGTGCTCGGCTTTGACTACCGCGCGCAGACTCCGTGGGAGGCCAGAGAAGAATTTCCCCGGTTTTTGCCGCCCAGCGCGCACGCTGCGGGCGGCTCACGCTGATTGCGAACAGCATCGGCGCGTATTTTTCGCTGCTGTCGCTGGATGAAACGCTGGTCGACGCGGCGTATCTGATCTCCCCGGTCGTGGACATGGAAAAGCTGATTGGCAGGATGATGACGTGGGCGAACGTGACCGAGCGGGAGCTTGCGGAACGGCAGGAGATCCCCACGACGTTCGGAGAAACGCTCTCATGGCGGTATCTGTGCGATGTGCGTGAGCATCCGGTCACGTGGCGCGTCCCAACGCGCATTCTGTACGGGGAGCGGGACGAGCTGACCGACATGCGGACCATTACGGAGTTTGCGGAGAAGAGCGGCGCAGCCCTGACCGTTATGTCGGGCGGCGAGCACTGGTTCCACACGGATGAACAGCTACGGTTTCTGGACCGGTGGATCTCGGCATGATGGAGACAGAACGCCTGCGCCTGCTGGATACGTTTACGGACGGGGAAGGGGAGCAGACCACCGTATACGGCAGCAGACGGGCGGAATGGCGTGCGCTATGCTGAAACCTGCGGCGTTCGGATTTTTGCGTGTTTTGCAGAAATTACCTTGATTTTCTGCTGTCTCCGTAGTATAGTATGTCAAAATAGATGCTTTGTGTTCAGGAGGTCCGGCTATGGCACTCAAAGAGAATTACCGGGAATTGCTGATCGACGCGGTCGTCCGCGTTGCTGCACGCGAGGGGCTTGACCGCACAACGACCAAGCTGATCGCGGCGGAGGTTCCGTGCAATGAGGTCTATATTTACCGGAATTTCGGCAGCAAGGACGCGCTGCTTCAGGCCGCGTTCAGCCGCACTGACCTGCGCTTCGTGCAGACGGTTCTGAAAAATCTGGACGTGATGGACGCGCCCGGCCAGCCGCTGGAGCAGCGCTGCCGCGCGCTGTGGGAGCCGGTGTGGCGCTTTTGCCTGGCTCAGCCGGACGACATTCGGTTCTATCTGCGCTATTATTATTCCGCGCAGTTCCTTGCCAGCGCCCACGAGCTGCACCACCGCAATTACCAGCAGCTTCAGGCCCGTCTCAGCCGCTACTTCATTTCCTCGCACGACAGCTGGCTGCTGATGGCGCATATATTTGAGACGATCCTCAGCTTTGTCTCGCACGTGCTCTGCGGCGATCTGCAGGATACGCCCGAACTGGACGAGCAGGTCTTCAGCCTCATCTTCCGCACGCTGCAGCCCTATATGCTGCCGTAAATATCCGCAAATCTCGAAAAAAACACTTGACTTTTCCGGAACTTCTGCTATAATAAACCTGCAATTTGAGTTGCGGGTGTAGCTCATCCGGTAGAGCGCCACCTTGCCAAGGTGGAGGTAGCGAGTTCGAGCCTCGTCACCCGCTCCAAACGCTGCGAACAGTTTCGTTCGCAGCGTTTTTTTCGTCTGTTCGGACGCGGACGATCTTCGCACAGGCCCGCCGCGCCGCGGCCCGTATGATCCTTTAGGCTGGCTTTAGGTACGTCTGCTATGCTGGGGCCATAAAGGAGGTCATGTTCTGTGCTTGATTCGATCATTACCTCGGAAATAACGCCGGCGATCTTTCTGCTGTGCTCGGCGGCCTACGTGCTGCCCGGCATCGCTGCAGAGCTTCTGCAGCACGATCTTCTGCGCCCGCGCGTCGGACAAAGAAGCGCTCTGACGTTTGCGGTTCACAGAAAGTGCCTGTATAATCAAAACAGAACATAAGAGGAGGCGGCGGTATGCGGCTTTTGCCTGCGGAGGACGAGGCGGATCTGGCCGAGGCGCTCGGCGTGGTTTTTTGAAAAGAATCATTTTTCGTATCCACGAACCGGGATATCAACGATGTGCTCGACCTCATCTGCGAAGGGCCGGACCCCGGCGCGCCTGCCGGGAAGCCGCAGTCCGGCCCGGACGCGGTGCGGTCCATGCAGCAGCCGCAGGAGCCGCCGAAGGGGCCGTTCAATCAGGAAACACAGTATTCCATGCGCTATTTCACCCTGACGCTTGACACGGACGGGCCGCTGGACCGCCTGTTTGACCGCTTCTACCGGCCGGACGCCTCCCGCACCGCTGCGACCGGCGGCTTCGGCATCGGCCTCTCCATCGCCAAGAGCATCGCAGAAGCCCACCACGGCACCATCCGCGCCAGCGTGCAGGAAAACCGCATCACATTTGCCGCAGAGCTGAAATGAGTGCGGGAGCACGATAGATGATCTCGCTCAAAGCCGCCCCTTGCCGCACCGCGCGCGGTAAGGGGCGGTGGTGCAAAACGAACACCCCGTATGTCTGACATACGGGGTGTTTTGCGGATTTACGGAAGTGTTCGGATGCAGTCCTTCAGGAGCTGCATAAATGCTTCGCGGTCGAGCTTCAGCAGCACGAGCGCGTTTTTCTGCTCGAATTTTTTGTCGCTCTGCAGATCGGTGACGGTCTTGCCGAGCGTAAGCTCGGCCTGCGTTTCCACGAAAACGCCCGCCATTTTTCCCTCGAACAGCTCCGGGTGTGCCAGATACAGGACAGGGCAGGAATCATGCTGCGCGACGCCCGTGAGTCCAACGGTCTGCACCGCGCTCCACGCGCAGGCAAACAGCTCGCGTACCAGGCTGCCGCAGCGATTGCCGTATCCGGCCATTTCGTCCCAGTCTGCGGGGCGAAGCTCGGCCTGCATCGTAACGTCAAGACCGCACATGACGAGCGGCACGCCGGATTTGAACACGATCTGCGCCGCGTCCGGGTCGTCGTAAATGTTGAACTCTGCCGCAGGCGTCACATTGCCGCCGACGGCTGCGCCGCCCATCAGGGCGATGGAGTGCAGCAGAGTTTTCAGCTCCGGGTATTTTGTCAGCGCGATGGCCACGTTTGTCAGCGGCCCGGTCGCGACCAGACGCAATTCGCCCGGCATCCGCTTCGCCGCTTCATAGAGTGCGTCCCACGCGGGCGTGGTTTCAGGCGCACAGTCCGGCAGGGGCAGCTCGACATCTCCGAGGCCGTTTTCGCCATGGAACTTGCCGGCCACGTGCGGTTCCCGCACAAGGGGGCGCTCCGCGCCGGGATAGACCGGATAATCGGCGCCCAGCAGATGCACGATGCGCCGTGTGTTCGGGAAGGTGTTGTAGAGGGGGCTGTTGCCCGCCACGGCGGACAGCGCGACGACCGAAAGCTCCGGCAGCGCGTGGGCCAGCATGATCGCAACGGAATCGTCCGTGCCGGTGTCGCAGTCGATCCAGACTGGAATCTGTTTGGTTGTCATGCCTCTGCCTCCCCGTAGAATTTGATGGCTTCGACCAGCAGATCGGCGAAGCGGTCCCGGTCAACGTCCATCAGCACGTCCGCATTCGGCGCGTGCCCGGAGAAGCCGAGCAGATCGCCCACGGTCGTGCCGCGGCAGTATTCGCCCGCTGTTTCGATCTGGACATACATGGGCCGGATGGTGAAAATTTCGGGATGGATGAGCGCCATGACCGCGCACGGGTCGTGCATCGGCGCACCAGCGTAGCCAATGGAGCGGTGGAATCGGTAGAAGAACTTCAGCCACTGCGCAACGATATCGCTGACCGGATTTCCGAGCGCGCGCACGCGCTCAAAATCCTCCGGCATGATCAGCGCCTTTTCCGTCACGTCCAGACCGGCCATTGTGATGGGGACGCCGGATGTGAATACGATCCGTGCTGCCTCCGGGTCGACGAGAATGTTGAATTCCGCCGCAGGCGTCCAGTTGCCGGTGGCGATGCCGCCGCCCATCAGGGAAATGCGGGCGATTTTGCATTTCAGCTCCGGGTGCGCCAGCAGCAGCGCCGCAACGTTCGTCTGTGGGCCGGTCGCCACGATGGTGACAGGCTCCGGCGATTCGCGCAGCACCTTCGCCATCAGCTCCGGCGCGGAAAGCGCAGAGGCTTCAAACGCAGGCTCCGGCAGCGCCGGGCCGTCAAGGCCCGATTCGCCGTGGACAGACGGCGCGTTCATCACGTCGTTCAGAAGCGGATGCGGGCAGCCCTTCCCGACCGGCGCGTGCAGGCCGATGAGCGTGCAGACGCGCAGTGCGTTATAGGTCGTTTTTTCAATCGTCTGGTTGCCGCAGCAGGACGTTACGGCGAGGATCCCGAGTTCCCGGCTGGCCCGCGCCAGGACCCACGCAATGGCGTCGTCATGGCCGGGGTCGCCGTCGAGAATGACGGGGATCTTTTTGTGTTCGGACATAAAGCCCTCCTTATTTGAGCGCGGCAGCCGAGTGCAGCTTCTTCGCGCGGCTGCGCCGCACGAGGGAGAAGATCACAAGGCCGATGATGGTAACGGCGTAGGGGATGGGGGAGGCGAGGTTCGAGTCGAGGCCGACGGCGGAGAATTTGATGCCCAGCGCCTGCGCAAAGCCGAACACGAGCGAGGACAGCATACCGCCGAGGCATTCACCGCCGCCCATGGCCTGTGCAGCCAGCGCGATAAAGCCGCGTCCTGCGACCATGTCAAGGGACCATCCGGCCGCGTAGTACATCGACATGAACGCGCCGCCGAAGCCGCACATGAGGCCGGAGAAGCCGATGGCGATGTACTTGATCTTCAGCACGGAAACGCCGACGGAGCTGGCCGCATTCGGGTTTTCGCCGACCGCGCGGATATTGAGGCCGAGGCTCGTCTTATACAGCATCACGCTCGTGAGCGCGCAGCAGATGAACGCGATCCACGTCAGCAGGTTGTGTCCCGAAATGATGCTGCCCAGGAAGGGGATCTTGTCGATCAGCGGAATGTTGATGTTCGGGATCAGCAGATTTGAGGTGATCAAACCGGTGGAGGACGCCATGGATGTGCCCTCGGACAGGTTCGTGATGACCTTGCACAAAAACAGCGTGCCGCCGGAGCCCATCATGTTGACGGCGATGCCGACAAGCGTGATATCGGTCTTGAGCTGGAAGGCGAAGAAGCCCATCATCAGGCTCATGAGAACGCCGATGGCCAGCGCGGCAAGCAATCCCCAGACCCAGCTGTGCGCATAATAGGACACGAGCGAGCCGGTCAGCGCGGAGAACATCATCAGGCCCTCCAGACCGATGTTGCAGAAGCCCGCCTTTTCAACCACGATGGCCGCCAGCGTTGCGAACAGGATGGGCGCGGAAATGCGGATGATGGAGAAGAAGAACTCCGGCGTCAGCAGCATTTTCAGAAAATCAAGCACGCTCGGCACCTCCTTTCTGCGCTTCAAGCGCAGCCTTCGCGGCAAGCTCCTCCTGCGCCGTCTTGACGACCAGCTTCTGCCGGTATTTGGACAGGAACTGCTCGGCGGCGAAGAACAGGAAAATGACGCCCTGAATGATATCGATCAGCTGCGACGGTACGTTTGCATACGTCGCCATCAGCTCGCAGCCCTTTGTGAGATACGCCATGAAGAACGACGCGAACGGTACGAACCACGGATTGTTGCCCGCGAGGATCGCAATGGTGATGCCCGTCCAGCCGTAGCCGGGAAGCGAGCTCCACGAGAACGTCGGGTACCGGCCAAGCATCTCGATGCCGCCGCCGATACCGGCCAGGAAGCCACCCAGCACCTGCGACAGCACGATCACGGTCGCGACCTTCATGCCAGAATATTTGGCAAACGCCTGATTGATGCCGATCATGCGGATGGTGTAGCCCCAGCGGGTGTTGAACATGAAAAGGCCAATCAGCACGACGCAGGCGATCGCAATGACAAAGCCCCAGGAGAGCTTCGAGCCGTTGTCAATGAGCGGCGCGATCCTGGACGTCTCCAGAAATTCATACGACTGGATCTGGCCCTTGGTCTTGTCGGCAAGATACGTGTTCATCAGGTATTTGATGAGATACATGATGATGTAGTTGAGCATCAGCGAGCAGACCATTTCGCTCACATTCAGCTTGGTCTTTAAAAGCGCGGGCAGCAGCATGATCGCGGCAACAGCCAGACCGCCGGCCAGAACGCCCACGACCGGATGCAAAAACGCCGCCATCGGCACATAGACCGCGACCATGCCGGTCGTGAACGCGCCGAGCATGATGCCGCCCTCCGCGCCGAGGTTGAACTGGTTGGCGGAGAACATGACGCAGACGGAAAGGCCGGTGAAGATGATGGGGATCATCGAGGCCAGAATGTCGGTCAGGCGCTTGAAATCAAAGGTGGTGCCGCTGCGTCCCATGCGGAACAGCGGGCCGACGAGCAGCTGCTTTAATGCGTCGCCGGTGGCGGAAAGCTTCTCGGAGAAGCTGCTTCCGTCTGCCGACAGGAAGATCAGCAGCGTCGCCACAAGCAGCGCGATGAGAATGGCGAGCAGACCGCGGATCACGGAGAACAGGATCTGACGTTTCTTAGTCATGGCAAACCCTCCTGATTTCCTCTTCGCTCTGGGTCTTGAGCCCGAGCATATATTCGCCCATCACATCGTCGGTGAGGGTGGAGGTGTCTTCAAAATACGCGGCAATTTTGCCGCCGTGCATGACGATCAGACTGTCGGACAGCTCCATGACCTCCGCCAGATCGGCCGAGATCAGCAGCACCGCAATGCCGGAGCGAGACAGCTCGACGAGCTTTTTGCGGATGAATTCCGTCGCGCCGACGTCAATGCCGCGCGTCGGCTGGTCGGCAAGAATGAGCACCGGATTGCCGGAGAATTCGCGCGCGACGACGACCTTCTGAATGTTGCCGCCGGAGAGCATACCGACCTGCTGCTTGCGGGATTTGCACAAAACGGCGTAGTCCTCGATCAGCTTGTCCGCCTCGTCGTGAATGGCCTTCATGTTGAAAAGCGGGCCATGATTCAGCCGCTTTTCCGCCGAACGGTCGGAAATGAGATTTTCCTCGATGGACGCGCTGCCCGCAATGCCATAGAGCATACGGTCCTCCGGGATGAGGGCGACGCCCTTGTCGCGCAGCTTCTGCTGCGAAAGGCCGAGAAGATTCTCCGACTGCATCGTCACCGTGCCCGCGTTCGGCGTCAGGAAGCCGAAGAGCATATCGACCAGCTCCTTCTGGCCGTTGCCCTCGACGCCCGCAATGCCGAGAATTTCACCCCGGCGCACGTCGAAGGAGATCTTGTCCAGCATCTTCTTGTGCCACTCGTTGACGTATTCGACATCGCGCACGCGCAGCACAACATCCGACGGCTGCGCCTTGTCCTTCTGCACATTCAGAATGACATCGCGGCCGACCATCAGACGCGAAATTTCCTCCTTCGTCACGTCGCACGTGTTGTAAACGCCCATCGAGCGCCCGCCGCGCATGATCGTCAGCCGGTCGGTGATCTCCATGATCTCGTTCAGCTTGTGCGAAATAAAGACGATGGTATAGCCCTGCTCCTTTAAATGCCGCAGCTCCTTGAACAGCTCGACCGTCTCCTGCGTGGTCAGAACGGCCGTCGGCTCGTCGAGGATCAGGATCTTTGCGCCGCGCACGAGCGCCTTGAGGATCTCGACTTTCTGCTTCATGCCGACCGGGATGTCCATGACCTTGGCCTCAGGTTCGACGTGCAGGTTGTATTTTTCCGCGTATTCCTTTGTGATGGCGACGGCCTTCGCGTGGTCGATGAACAGTCCCTTGCGCGGAGCCATGCCGAGCACCATGTTTTCCGCAACGGTCAGGCTCGGCACGAGCATGAAATGCTGGTGTACCATGCCGATCCCGTGGGAAATGGCGACGGTGGGGGACGAGAGCGTCAGCTTTTCGCCGTGCACCCAGATCTCGCCGCTCGTCGGCTGCTCCAGACCGAACAGCATCTTCATGAGCGTGGACTTGCCGGCGCCGTTTTCACCCATCAGCGCGTGGATCTCGCCCCTGCGGAGGTTAAAATCCACACCCTGATTGGCCGCGACACCGTTGGGATACACCTTCGTGATCCCTTTCATCTGGACGACATAGTCCTCGTCCAAACGGCCGGTTTTTTCGTCTGGCATACGATATGTTCCTCTCTTTCTTTAGAAAAAGTCGTGCGTATGAAAAAGCAATAAGTAATAGTGAATAAAGAACAAACGCGGGTTCGTTTTTTCGCTATTCACTGTTACTTAAGGAGAATCTGATTTTGTAGGGGCGGACGACTCTGCCGCTCGCTTTTATCGCAGAAGCATGTAAGGGGCGGGCAGAGTCGCCCGCCCCTACAAGGTTAAAAGAAAGCTTGATCGAAAATGAACTTACGGTCTGACAGAGTCGCGCAGAGCGGCGAGGTCGAAGTTGGCGTCGAACGCGGTGTCGACCTTGATGCTGCCGTCCATGATGCCCTTCTGAGCAGCCTCAACGGCGGCCTTGGTGTCGGCAGAGGCGTACTTGTCGTAGTTCTTGTCGGTCACGATGCCGACGCCGCCCTCTGCGAGGCCGAGCTGGACTTCGCTGCCCCAGTAGGTCTTACCGGCATCCCACTGGTCGAAGATCCAGACGATGGAGTTGCCGATGTTCTTCAGACCGGAGGTCAGTGTCAGCGCTGCCAGGTCGGAGGAGAAGGTCAGCTCTTGGTCGGAGTCGACGCCGATGAACCATGCCTTGCCAGTGTCCAGAGCAGCCTCAGCCGCGCCGTTGCCCGCGTTGCCGGCAACGCCCCAGATGATGTCGCACTTGTTGTCGTTGATCATGGAGTAGCCGAACTCCTTGGCGATTGCGGTATCGACATAGTCGTTGGTGTAGCGGGTGTCGACCTTGATGTCGGGGTTGACAGCCTGTGCGCCCTCAATGAAGCCGGTCAGGAAGTCGTTGATAACCGGGGAATCAACGCCGCCGACGAAGCCGATGACCGCGTCCTCGTTGATGTTGGCAACGCTGGTGTCCGTGGTCATGCAGGCGGCGAAGGTGCCGACCAGATAGCCCATGTCGTTCTGCTTGTAGGTGATGTTGACGACGTTGGAGTTCTCACCGGCATAGGTGTTGTCGTCGAAGATCAGATAGAGCTGATCGGGATACTTCGTGGCGACTTCCTTCAGGTAGTCAGGCATCTGGTAGGTGCCGCAGATGACGAGGTCATACTCGCCGGACTGGGAAACGTCGTACAGCGTGGACAGCCACTTCGGCTGGTCTTCGTCGGTGCCGCCGAGCTCGATGGTCTTGCAGGTGATGCGGCCTGCCTTGACCAGCTCGTCGATGCCGGCCTGTGCGGAGTCGAAGAAGGACTTGTCGCCCAGGTTGCCGTTGACGATGTAGACGACGTTCTTGACGTCAGAGGCTTCTGTGTTCTCCGTCTTGGAAGCGCAGGCCGCCAGACCGAGAACCATGATTGCTGCGAGCAGCAATGCGATGATCTTTTTCATGTTTGTTCCTCCATCATGTTCAATCTGTATGATTGCGGGGACAAAATCCCCATGATCATTGTACAGGACTGACAGAGCGGTGTCAAGCATTCCGCACGGGAAAACAAAAAATATTTATCTGTCCTTAAATTTTTTTGGCATTCATGCCGCGGTCAGTCGTCGACCTTTTCCGAGTCGATGATGGGACCGTTTGCGTAGATGCGCAGCTTTTCCCGCGCGGTGCGGATGCGCTTGGAGAAGGCGAGGGTCACAATGAGATCGAACACGCCGTCTGCGATCAGCGAGATCCCGGCCAGCAGCATGATGGAGTCGAATTTGCCGAACAGCACCACGCAGCCCAGCGCGATCGTGACCGCGCCCAGCAGCGCCGGGACCCACCAGCCTGCAAGCCGCGCCCGCGCGCAGTCCACGCCGTCCTGCAGCGTCATCATGCCGTCAATGACGAGGAACACGCCGAACAGCACCGTCAGCAGGCCCTGAATGATCTCCGGCCGCAGCAGGCAGAACACGCCGCACACCAGCAGCACGATGCCCGACACCAGCGCATACGACCCGAACAGCCGCCCGGAGGCCAGATACGAAATGACCGCCGCAATGCCGGAGGCCAGCAGCAAAATGCCAGCCACGTAGCAGATCACGTCCGCCGACGCCTGCGGTGTCAGGATGAACAGAAGACCCAGCAAAATCGCCGAAAACGCGACGATCAGACTGCGCCACTTGAGCGCTTTGAAATACCCACGGATGGATTCCATAAAAAGAACTCCCTTTCCAATATAATATATAATGTATTATGCCGCGCTGCACAGAAAAAAACAACAGTTAAATCCGGCGATCTGCGCAACGCGTCCCCGCCTGTCAGCGTAGGCTGCGCACGTATTCGGACGGCGTCATGCCCGTGACGGTGCGGAACTGACGGGAAAAGTGCTGCTGGCTGGAAAAGCCGAGCTTTTTTGCGATCTCGCCCATGGACAGCGCTCCGCCGCGCAGCAGGAGCTTGCTTTCCTCGATCCGGATCTTTGCGATATACGCCCCCGGCGAGATACCGAGCTGAGAGCGGAACAGGCGGTGCAGATATGTCGTGCTGATGTGCGCCTCGTCGGCAAGCGCCTGCAGGCTGAGCTTTTCCCCGGCTCGCGCGGAGATGAGCTGGACAAGGCGGTCGACGATGCGGCGCTCGGTGTGGCTGGTCGCGGGCAGGGGCTGCGCGGCGTCGGCGGACGGCTGCCGGTCCAGACCGCGCAGCAGATCGGCCAGCAGCAGCTTCAGAAGACTCTCCACGCAGTCGTATGCGTAGCTCTCCGCGCCGTGCGCCTCCAGCATCTGCCGGACAAGCCCGATCTGCCGGGCCGTTAAGCTGAGCGCCCGCCCGGTCAGGCGTGAGCAGGGAAGCTCCGCCGCGCGGAACGAGACGGTCAGGAAGCTGACCGGCCGGTCGGCGTACTGCATATGCCAGACGTTCCGTCCGATGAGCATCAGCTGCTGCTGCCGCAGCAGCACATCCGCGCCTCCGGCCAGATTGTGCAGCTCACCCCGGTCGACATAGACCAGCTCAAACGCCTCGTGCTGTTCGCCGCGAAAATAAAAATCGCTGGCGCACTCCTGATAAAAAAATGTGTAAAGCCGCTCCAGCTTCAGTTCGCTCCCCGTGCCGGAGAATTCCTCCGCCGGGTGGCACGCGAGCAGCTGCACGAGTCCCGGCTGCCGCGCGCGGCAGTCGACCTCGCAGCCGCTGCCGAGCGCCGCGATGGAAAACCGCACGCCCGGCCGCAGCGCAAGCACCCGGTCGAGATAATAGACGCTCCGCGCGTCCTTCTCATAGATCACCAGCAGCGGCATACCCGAAACATAGTCCAGCACGACCGGCCCGTCCGCGCGCAGCTCCCTGACGTCCGCGCCGGGCCGGATCTGCCAGCGCTCGGCGCAGGGGGGCAGCAGCTCCGATTCTGCGGAAAGGATCTCGCCGAACGGCTGCACCTGTGCGGCGGAAAGATTTTTGATCTGCAAAACGACCGCCTCCTTTGTATCCTTTTTACCACAATTTCGCACCGCAGACAACTGCTTTTTCAAATTCTGCCTGAATTTTATCAGATCCTGCACAAATCTGAAAAACCTGTTGTCTTCCGCAGCGGGGGAGGATAAGATGGAGAAAAGACGAAAAAGGAGCAATGAGATGAGCGAAGCGCTGTTTGAAATTCTGCGCGGCTTCCGCCTGGACGCGGAGCCTGTCTCCTGCGAGCCCGTATGGCTGCGGGCATATCAACGCGACGTATCTGGCCGTGACGGCCAGCGGCCGCCGCTATATTCTGCAAAAGATCAATCATCACACGTTCTGCGACGTGGCCGGTCTGATGGAGAACATCACGTCCGTCACGGAATTCCTGCGCACAAAAACAGACGACCCGCGCAGCGTCCTGACACTGGTCAAAACGGCGGACGGCGCAAGCTATCTGCACGCGCAGGAGGGCTATTGGCGCGTGTATGACTTTGTGGAGGACACGATCTGCCTCCAGCAGCCGGAAACGGACGAGGATTTTTACCAGAGTGCCGTCGGCTTCGGCACGTTCCAGCAGCTTCTGGCGGAATTCCCGGCAGAAAAGCTCCATGAGACGATCCCAAATTTCCACAACACCCCTGACCGCTACCGCGCGTTCCTTGAGACACTGGAGCGCGACCCCATGCGCCGGGCGGCGCAGGTTCAGCCTGAGATCGAATTTGCGCTTGCCCGGCAGTCTGAAATGGCGGCGCTGCAAACCGCGCTGAAGGCAGGCGAGCTGCCGCTGCGCGTCACGCACAACGACACGAAGCTCAATAACGTTCTGCTGGACGCAAAGACGCGCAAGGCCCTGTGCGTCATCGACCTTGATACGGTCATGCCCGGCTCCAGCCTCTATGACTTCGGCGACTCCATCCGCTTCGGCGCGGCGACCGCCGCGGAGGACGAGCGCGATCTGTCCAGAATGGAAATGAGCCTCGAGCGCTTCCACGTCTTCACACGCGGCTATGTCCGCTCCTGCCCCGGCTTGACGCAGAAGGAGCTTGAGCTGCTTCCGCTTGGCGCGAAGACCATGACGATGGAATGCGGCGTCCGTTTCCTGACGGACTATCTCGACGGCGACCACTATTTTGCCGTCCACCGCGACGGCCAGAACCTCGACCGTGCCCGCACGCAGTTTGGGCTGGTCGCGGACATGGAGAAAAAATGGAACGAAATGCAGAAAATCGTTGCTGAAGAAGCAAATAAGGAGAGATAAATTATGCTGCACCTGAATATCATCAAAGTAAAGACCCCGGAAGAAATGGGCAAGGCCGCTGCCGACGAATTTGAAGCCGTCATCCATGCCAAGCCTGCCTGCGTCATCGGTCTTGCCACCGGCTCGACCCCGCTGCCGCTGTACCGCGAGCTGATCGCCCGCGAACAGGCCGGTCTGATCGATTTCAGCCGTGTGCGCTCGGCCAATCTGGACGAGTACAAGGGCCTTGCCCCCGACCATCCGCAGAGCTACCGCCGGTTCATGCAGGAAAATCTGTTTGACCATATCTCCATCAAGCCTGAGAACACCATCGTTCCAGACGGCCTTGCTGCTGATATCCCCGCCATGTGCGAGGCGTATGAGCGGAAGATCGAGGACTGGGGCGGCGTGGATATCCAGCTGCTCGGCATCGGCCACGACGGCCACATCGGCTTCAACGAGCCGTGTGACCATTTCCCGGTCATGACGCATGAAGTGAAATTGACGGACATGACCCGCGAAGCGAACAAGCGCTTCTTCAACTCCGTCGACGAGGTTCCGACAGCCGCCATCACCATGGGCGTCGGCACAGTCATGGCCGCGAAGAAGATCGTCATGGTCATCACGGGCGCGGACAAGGCCGACATTCTCTATAAGGTCTTCTTCGGGCCGGTCACGCCGGAGGTTCCCGGCTCCATCCTGCAGTTCCATCCCGATGTGACCCTCATCTGCGACGAGGCAGCGGCAGCCAGAATGCCGCAGTAAGGACAGCTATGCAGTATTTAGGCATTGAATACCAGATCAGGAATCTGCCCGCGCTGGACCGCGCGTTTATTCCCTTCGGCGTCTGGGCCAGCGCATATGAAAAAGGCGCGGAGCGCCCGTTCAAAATCGCGGTCGAGCGTGAAAACGGTCTTGTGACCGTATACGAGACGAAGCTGCGCGGCCCTGCATTCGCCGAGGCAAACTACCGTTATGCTGAGCGCTGCGTCAAGATGCTCCTGTGGAGCGTCGGCGGCTGGCGCGTGTACCTCTGCGGCGACGACGCGATTGCAAAGCGTATGCAGGACGAGTACCGCGCGGGCGGGAAGCGCGAGTTCGACGTCGGTTTCATGCAGGACGTGTACGAGCGCCCGTTTGAGATCGTCCTCGCGGACGAGGCGGGCTTTCCGCAGGCGCACGAGCAGACCAGAAAGGTCGGCGGCCATACGAACGGCTGCCGCATCGGCTTTGACGCGGGCGGCTCCGACCGCAAGGTGTCTGCTGTCATAGACGGCAAGACGGTCTACTCCGAGGAGGTCGTCTGGCATCCCAAGACGAGCGAGGACCCGCAGTACCAGTATGACGGCATCGTTGCCGCGTTCAAAACGGCGGCGTCCAAACTGCCCCGCGTGGACGGCATCGGCGTGTCGTCCGCAGGCGTGTTCATCGGCAACGCGCCGATGGTGTCCTCCATCTTTATCAAGGTCCCGCGCGCCCGCCGCGAGGAGGTCAAGACGGTTTACGACCGTGCGGCCCGAGAGATCGGCGACGTGCCCATCGTTGTCGCCAACGACGGCGATGTGTCGGCGCTGGCAGGCTCCATGAGCCTCGGCGAAGGCTCCGTCATGGGCCTTGCCATGGGCACGAGCGAGGCGGTCGGCTACGTGAACGCCGACAGCAATCTGCTCGGCTGGTTCAGTGAACTGGCCTTTGCCCCGGTCGATCTGAACGAGAACGCCATGCGTGACGAGTGGTCGGGCGATCTCGGCGTCGGCTGCAAGTATTTCTCGCAGGACGCAGTTTCCAAGCTGGCCCCCGCCGCCGGAATCGCGCTTTCCGAGAGCCTGACCCCTGCCGAGAAGCTCAAGGAAGTGCAGAAGCTGGCCGAACAGGGCCTGCCGTATGCGCTGGAGATCTTCAAATCCATCGGCGTGTATCTCGCCCATACGCTTTTCCTGTACGCACGGTTCTATGACATCCGGAACCTGATCGTGCTGGGCCGCGTGGCCTCCGGCGTGGGTGGAGAGCGGATCGTCTCTGAGTGCCAGCGGGTGCTGAAAGAAGAATACCCGGCGCTGGCACAGAAGCTCCGCGTCATGCTGCCGGATGAAAACTTCCGCCGCGTCGGCCAGTCCATGGCCGCGGCCAGTCTGCCGGAGGTATGAGGATGCTGTTCAAAAACGCGAATCTCTTTGTAGATGGACAGTTTCAGCACGGCTCGTTCCGTGTGGAAAACGGAAAATTTACGGAAATTCTGAACGCTATGCCCACAGAGGACGGCGTTGATCTGGAAAATCAGTATGTCATTCCCGGCCTCATCGACGTGCATAACCACGGCAATTCCGGCGCGGATTTTTCCGACGGCGATTACGACGGCCTTGTCAAAATGGCACGCTATCTTGCCCAAAACGGCGTGACCGGCTTCGCGCCCGCGTCCATGACGCTGCCGTATGACGTGCTGGAGACGGCGTTTCGGACCGCTGTCCGGCTCAGAAACGAGCAGCCGACGGGCTGCGCCCGCCTGCTTGGCATCCAGATGGAGGGTCCGTTCTTCTCCGAAAAGAAAAAGGGCGCGCAGAACGGCGCGTATCTGAAAAATCCGGATTTCGGCGCGTTTAAACGGCTTTATGACGTGTCCGAGGGCCTCATCCGCATTGCGGACGTGGCTGCGGAGCTGCCCGGCGCGGTGGAATTCACGAAGCTTGCAAGTAAGCTCTGCACGGTCTCCATCGCGCACACCGACTGCACGTATGAAGAGGCTTCCGCCGTCTTTGACGCAGGCGCGAGCCATCTGACGCACCTGTACAACGCCATGCCCGGCATCCACCACCGCAAGCCCGGCCCCATCGGCGCGGGCAGCGAACGCGAAGCTGTGGTTGCCGAGCTGATCTGCGACGGCCAGCACGTCCACCCCAGCGCCGTGCGCATGGCCTTCAGGCTCTTCCCGGGCAGGATTTGCCTCATTTCCGACGCGCTGCGCTGCTGCGGTATGCCGGATGGGCAGTATACGCTCGGCGGACAGGATGTGTTCCTGAAAAACAGCGTCGCACGTCTTGCCGACGGCACAATTGCAGGCTCGGCCACGAATCTGTACGACTGTATGCGCAAGGCTGTGGAATTCGGCATCCCGAAGGAGCAGGCCATCCTCTCCGCAACGCTCGTCCCCGCAAGGGAGCTTGGCCGCGAGGCCGAGACCGGCTCGATCACGCCCGGCAAGCTGGCCGACTTCGTCGTCTGTGACGAAGCGCTGAACCGGAAAGCCGTCTATCTCTCCGGCGTCCTGCTGGAACCGTAAATACAATGACCCCCGGACGTACCGTGTCAGGTATGTCCGGGGGTCGTTTCGTGATTTTACTGCTTCTTTCCGGCCCAGAGCTCGCTGAGGATCGTAGAGCCGAGAACCAAGACGGCTCCGGCCAGACCGGCAGGGGAGAGCGGCTCGTGCAGAACGAGGGCCGAGAGGATCAGGGCCGTGATAGGGTCGAGATAGCTCATGAGCGCGACGGTTTGCGTCGGCAGGCGCACCATGGCCCCGAAATACATCGCATAGGGGATCGCCGTATGCGTCAGCGACACCAGAAGCATCAGTCCGGCGGACAGCGCCGTCAGATGCAGACCGGAGAAGCCGCCCGTCAGCGCCAGATACGGTGCCATGACCAGCCCCGCCGCGCCAAGCTGCACGATGGTCTTGTCGTATGCGTCCAGCGAGGTGAGCGCCTTGCGGTTCACGGCGGTGATGGCGGCATATAGGACCGCCGAGCCGACGGCAAGCGCAATGCCCGTCAGCGTTCCGTCCGGCAGCGTGCCGCCGTCCAGCACGCCCGAGACGAGCACCATGCCGCACGCAGCCAGCCCCACACAGACGAGCTGCCGCCACGTGAGCCGCTCGTGGAAGACGAACGGCGAGGCCAGGATCAGCATGACCGGGGCCGTGTAATAGCAGAGCGTCGCGACGGCGATGCTGGTGTAGCGGTACGCCTCAAACAGCAGCATCCAGTTAAAGCCGATCATGCCGCCGGAAATGAGCAGCGGCAGAAGAGACTTCCAGATGGCAGCCAGGCCCGGCTTTTTCCCGCCCAGCCGCTGCAAAAGCAGCAGCAGAACGCAGCCCAGCAGCCCGCGGAAGCAGGCGATCACGCCGCTCGGCAGGTCGATGAACCGGCGCAGCAGGCCGATGGTGCCGAAAATGAGCATACTTGCTGCGAACGGCAGGCGGGCCGAGTGCTCTGTTTTTTCTTTTCTCATAGGTTACTTCCTGAAAAATGCAAGATTCAGATCGACGTCGCCCTCAATGCCGTCGACCGTGCCGGAGGCAGAATACTGCCAGAGGTCAAAGTGATAGGCAAACGACGGCGTATCGTTGTATTCAGCCAGCCAGAACGTGTACGTCTGCAGGCTCGGCAGATGCAGCTCCTCATAGCCGAGCTGCTGATTGAAGTAAAGCCCGGCCTGATAGCCCGCGTTCCGGATCTCGGTGCAGAACGTATCGGTCACGATGGTCAGCAACGCCAGATCCATGGTGTCGCTGCGCGCCTCCGAGCCGATCTTTTCCCAGTCGAAGAAGACGGGGAAGGCGAGCAGGTACCCGGAGATCTTGTCCAGCACGAACCGGGCCTCCTCCCGCGCCTCCTGCTCGTCGATGGCCTGCGAGAAGAAATACACGCCCACGTCAAGCCCGGCGTCAATGGCACCCTCCAGATTCTGCTCGAAATACGCGTCCTCCTGAATGGCTCCCTCCGTATACCCGCGGTAGCCGACGCGGAGAATGGCAAACTGCACGCCGCTTTTCGCGACGCGCTGCCAGTCGATCTCCTGCTGGTGCGCGGAGACGTCGATGCCGACCTGGCTGGTTATGGTGTCGCTTTCATAGCGCAGGAAGCCGCCGTCCATATAAAAGCAGGACGGATCATATGTATTTTCCGGAATTTCCTCCGTCTTGTCCACGGCGCTCGGCTCGATCGGCGTGAGCTGCTCGTGATCCTTCGCACTGACGGTCGCGTTCGTGCCGTAGTGGAGCAATCGGCCCAGCAGGGCCGTCAGCCCCCAGATCACAAGCGCTGCCAGCAGCACAAAAATCACGATCATCAGCGCCCGGGAGCGCCGCGCACGTTTGCTTGTTTGACGCATGAACTGATCCTCTGTAAGTAAATGATGTAGAATTATAGCATATTCTGCGGCAAAAGCCAAGCGGCTTGTCTTTTTTCGAAGGATATGTTATAATATACAAATTACACGACCCAAAGGAGGCGAACGCGTGGATAACATGGAACGCAGGCAGAACGAGGAGCTGCTGGAGGCGCGCAGGCTGCGCCGGCAGGAGCAGAAGCGCAGGCTTCTGATGCGCCAGCGGGTGCTGGTCATTGTTTTGCTTGTGATCGTGATTTTGTCTCTGATCCTCATTCTGCGCGGCTGCCGCAACCGGCGCGAGCACCCGGAGCTTTACGTCAAAAAGGACAATGCGCTGGAGCTGCAGACGGAGCCGGACGCGACCGTCAACATTGCCGCTGTCGGCGATATCATGATCACCGACGATCTGCTTGCCGACGCCAGGCAGCCGGACGGCAGCTATCAGTTTGCCGAAAGCTTTGCCGCCGTGTCCGGCTATACGCTCTCGGCGGATCTCGCCATCGGCAATCTGGAATGCAATTTCTGCGGTGAGCCGTATGCCGGAAAGCCGGATTACCGCGCGCCGGATTCACTTGCCATGACGCTGTCGACCATCGGCTTTGATCTTTTGCAGACGGCCAACACCTGCTCCATCCAGAACGGCCTGTCCGGTTTGCAGAGCACCATCGACGCGCTTACAAACGCGGGCATCGACCATGCGGGCACCTACGCAAGCGAGGCCGAGCGCTCCAATAACGGCGGCGTCGTGCTCAAGACCATCAGCGGCATGAAGATCGCGATCATCGCCTATACGAAGGGCCTCGGCGGCCTGCAGCTGCCGGAGGGCGCAGAGTACGCGGTGAATCTCCTGTACAAGGATTACAGCACGGACTATGAAAAGCTCGACATGAGCGCCCTTCTGGACTCGGTAGACGCGGCGAAGGCGCTGAAGCCCGACATCATCCTCGTCATGCTCCATTGGGGCAGTGAGGCGACACTGGAGCCTACCAGAACGCAGGAGTCCATCGCAAAGCAGCTGTTCGAGCGCGGCGCGGACGCGATCATCGGCACGCACAGCCATCTGGTCGGCAGAATGGAGACGATGGACATCACGACGGACGACGGAAAGGAAAAGACCTGCTTTGTGGCCTACAGCCTCGGCAACTTCTTTTCCAGCCAGAGCAGCAGCTATGCCAGCGGCTGCGAGGAATCGGTCATTCTGAACCTGCAATTCACCAAAAACGGCGAGACGGGTGAAACGGCGCTGACAAATGTGAGCTATACGCCCCTGTACCTGCTCGACAGCGGCAAGGACGCCGACGGCAGCCGCTACGAGATCCTCCCCATCCGCACAGCCATCGCCTCCGGCCTGTTCCCGAAGGAAACAGAACGCCTGACAAACGCCATCAGCCGCCTGCGCACAAGGACCGAGTCGGACTTTGATTCCGGCAAATAAGGCGAAGCGCCCGCTGCCATCCGGCAGCGGGCGCTTTGAAATATTGAAGCTCAGTGACCGGCGTTCATCTGCGCAGCGACTTCGGCAGCGAAGTCTTCCTGCTTCTTCTCGATGCCCTCGCCCTTCTCGAAGCGAACGGCGTCGACGAACGTGACCTTGCCGCCCAGAGCCTTGGCTGCGGAGGCCATGTACTGCTCAACAGACATGGAGCCGTCCTTGACGAAGGCCTGCTGCAGCAGGCAGTTCTCCTCGTAGAACTTGTTCAGCTTGCCGGCAGCGATCTTTTCCTTGACCTGCTGGGGCTTGGTGGCCATCTTCGGGTCGTTGTCCATCTGCGCGACGAGAACCTTCTTCTCCTCGGCGATGACGTCTTCGGTGACGAGGCTCTTGTCCCAGAAGCGGGGATTCAGCGCAGCGATCTGCATGGCAACGTCCTTGCCGATGGTGGTGGCGTCGATGCCGCCCTCAACAGCAAGGTTGACCAGAACGCCGATCTTGCCGCCGGCATGGACATAGGACACGGTGGTGTTCTTGTCGAAGCGGGCGAAACGGCGGATCTGCAGGTTTTCGCCGATGGACATGACCTTCTCGGGCAGGACCTCGGAGACCTTCAGCTCGGTGCCGGGGTAGGTGCAGTCCTTGATGGCCTCGACGTCAGCGGGGTTGTTCTCGAGAACGACCTGGCAGATATCCTTGACAAACTGAACGAACGGAGCGGACTTCGCGCAGAAGTCAGTCTCGCAGTTGACCTCGACCATGGCGCCGACGCCGCACTTTTCGCAGACAGTCGCGTAAGCCATGCCTTCAGCCGCGATGCGGCCGGCCTTCTTGGCGGCCTTGGCCAGACCCTTTTCGCGCAGCCATTCAACAGCCTTGTCCATATCGCCGTCGGTCTCGGACAGTGCCTTCTTGCAGTCCATCATGCCGACATTGGTCATTTCACGCAGTTTTTTCACATCAGCAGCAGTAAATGCCATTGTAAATTCCTCCTGTTTTTATCTTTTGAAAAGCGCCCGTCGTGCGGCGGGCGCTATAAATAGTACGGATTATTCAGCGGCGGGAGCTTCCTCAGCTGCGGGAGCCTCGGTGTTCTCTTCACCCTGACGGCCCTCGGTCACGGCGTTGGCCATGGTGGCGGCGATCAGGCGGATGGCGCGGATGGCGTCATCGTTGCCGGGGATGACATAGTCGACCTCGTCCGGGTCGCAGTTGGTGTCGACGATGGCGACGATGGGAATGTGCAGCTTGCGGGCCTCGGCGATGGCGTTGCGCTCCTTGCGCGGGTCAACGATGAACAGCGCGCCGGGCAGCTTCTTCATTTCCTTGACGCCGCCGAGATACTTCTCAAGCTTGGCGATCTCGCCCTGATGCTTGATGACTTCCTTCTTGGGAAGCATTGCGAACGTGCCGTCGGCTTCCATCTTCTTCAGCTGGGCCAGACGGTCGATACGGGTGCGCATGGTGCGGAAGTTCGTCAGCATACCGCCGAGCCAGCGGGCGTTGACGTAGTACTGGCCGACACGCTCAGCCTCTTCCTTGATGGCGTCCTGCGCCTGCTTCTTGGTGCCGACGAACAGGATGGACTGGCCGTTTGCTGCCAGATCACGGACAAAGTTATAGGCCTCTTCCAGCTTCTTGACCGTCTTCTGCAGGTCAATGATGTAGATGCCGTTGCGCTCCGTGTAGATATACGGGGCCATTTTCGGGTTCCAGCGACGGGTCTGATGACCGAAGTGGACGCCAGCTTCGAGAAGCTGCTTCATGGATACGACTGCCATTGTGTGTTCTCCTTTTGTTTTTGACCTCCACAGGGCTGACCGCTTCCATCCCGAAGGACACGAGAAAGCGCCACCGCCCGGTGTGTGGTGTAGTATTGTCGCCGTTTTCGCACAGCGCCTTGACATTATAGCGGAAAAGCGCTCCAAATGCAAGTGTTTTTTCGCGAAACCCCCTGCATTTTTTGCGCTTTCCGCCAAAGTCAGAACAGGCTCCGCTTCTTGCGCGGCGTGCGCCACTCGGAAAGCGGCCCGTCGACCAGAATCAGGTCGTCTCCGATGCGCTTGATGCACAGCCACGGGATCACATAGTCGTCCTCCCGGCCGAACAGCCCCAGAAACCGGCACGGCCCCGGCACGATCAGCGCCGTCACGCGCCCACAGCAGATATCGACCACCAGATCGTTCACATACCCCAGCCGCGCCCCCTCGCACACATGGATCACTTCCTTGTCCCGCAGCTCCTGGAACCGGTTCGTCATCGCACAAGCCCCCTTTGCAGGAAGTATATGCGGCGGGTATCCCCGTTATGACGGGAGGATCGCCTTGCGGATGGAGCGGATGGCGCTTTTTTCAAGACGGGACACCTGCGCCTGCGAGATGCCGATCTGGCCCGCGACCTCCATCTGCGTGCGGCCTGCCTCGAAGCGCAGGGCCAGAATGCGCTTTTCACGCTCCGACAGATGGGAGATGGCCTCGCGCAGCGTGATGGATTCAATCCACTGCTCGTCGGTATTTTTCCGGTCGCGCACCTGGTCCATGACCGTCAGCGCGTCGCCGCCCTCGGAATAGACCGGCTCGTAGAGCGAGACGGGCGCGGTGATGGCGTCGAGCGCGGCGGTGATCTGCGCGGGCGGCAGATCGAGCGCCTGCGCGATCTCGTCGATGGACGGCTCGCGGCCGTTCTGGTCGGTCAGCTGCTGTCTGCACTGCAGAACGCGATAGGCCGTGTCGCGCAGCGACCGGCTGACGCGGATGGGGCTGTAGTCGCGCAGATACCGCCGCAGCTCCCCGGCAATCATCGGCACACCGTAGGTCGAAAAGCGGACGTTTTTCGTGGTGTCAAAGTTGGCGATGGCCTTCAAAAGTCCGATGCAGCCGACCTGAAACAGATCGTCCGGATTTTCGCCCCGGCTCAGAAACCGCTGCACCACAGACAGGACCAGCTTGAGATTTCCCTCCACCAGACGGCTACGCGCGTCCATATCCCCCTGCTGCGAGCGCTCGATCAGCCGCATCATCTCCGCGTTCGAGAGCGTCTGCAGCTTCGATGTGTTGACGCCGCAGATCTCGACCTTTCCCTGCATATCTGCTACCTCCATCTTCTGTTTCTGGATATATCGTCAGTATTTCCCGGCTTTCCCATTTGATACGGAAAACTTCCGGGCAGATTCCGAACTTTTTCGCGGATTTTGTCCGTGCGCAGTTGACGATAATCCCTTCCGTCCCGTCGACGTAAAAAGCGAAGGCCTGTTATTGGGAACCGAAATTGGTCAGGAAAAGTTCATAAAATACGGGTGTTGACAACTCTGTTGACAGTGTGAAAAACTTTTGAACACCAATCGCTTTTCCACATTTCCACATCGTTATCAACACCCGCCTGTTTGCGGCGATTTGTTCCGGTGGGGACATAATGCAGTTTACATAACGATAATTCGACCTTTTATGACAAAAAAGCCGGAATTTCACCCAGCGACAATCCCCGGTGCAGCGCCAGATCGCAGCTGTAGCCGACGAGCCTGCCCATCTCGCGCACCCGTGTGTCCACATCCTGCATCGTGACCAGCACGCCCCGCGGCACGTCCAGCTCCAGCTCCGCCTGCCGGAACAGGGAGATCGCGTCCACGACCGTCGGCACGCCCACGGCGATGACCGGCACGCCCAGCGTCCGCCGGGAAAATTCCTGCCGGCTGTTGCCTACGCCGGAGCCCGGCACGATGCCGCTGTCCGAGAGCTGGACAGTGCGGAACAGCCGCCCCGGCTCTGCCGCTGCCAGCGCGTCGATCACGATCACAACGTCCGGCTGCGCGGTCTGCATGGCGCATTTGACAAGCTCCAGACTTTCGATGCCCGTCTGGCCCAGTACGCCCGGCTGACAGGCCGCGACGCGCATGAGGCCCGGCAGCGCTTCATCCGGGCCTGTCTGCAGATGGCGCGTGACGATCAGATTCTTCACGGCCTCCGGGCCGATGGCGTCGGGCGTGATGTCCCGGTTGCCCAGCCCGACGACGAGCGCCTGCCTGCACGGCCCCAGCAGCTCGCGCAGCGCCCGGCTCACGGTGCGCACGGCATTTGAAAAGCTCCCCGGCTCCCGGCGCGAGAGCGCTTCAAGCTCCGCTGTGATATACGTGCCGCGCGGCTTGCCGAGCGCCTGCTCGCCCTCGGCGCTTGTGATTTTCACGACTGTCATGCGTACACCGTGCCGCTCCTGTTCGCGCGCGGCGACGCCGGAAAGCTGCGTCTGTTCCTGCGCGGAGCGCTCATACAGCGCCTTGGCCTCCATCGCCAGATCCGTTCTTGGCTGCATAGACTCACCTCCCGGCTAGTTTTTCCGGAAAGTCGGGGAATATGTGAAAAATTTTTTTGAAAAAATCCGAAAAAAAGATTGATTTTATCGGACCATGCCGCTATAATGTATTTCTGCATGAAACGGTATCTGTTTCTATATTCACGCTATTGGAGGAGGTGTAGTTATGCCCAACATTAAGTCTGCAAAGAAGAGAGTTCTGATTGCCAAGGTCAACAACGAGCGCAACAAGGCTGACAAGTCCGCCCTGAAGACCACCCTGAAGAAGTTTGAAGCTGCCGTCACGGAAGGCAATCGTGAGCAGGCCGATAGCGCTTACCAGGCTGCGGTTCAGTCCATCGACAAGGCTGCCGGCAAGGGTATTCTTCATAAGAATGCTGCCGCCCGCAAGAAGAGCCAGATCACACTGAAGATGAACAAGCTGGCCTGATGCCGAATGCTGCGAAATAAATGCCCCTCGGGAGTTTCTCTTCGGGGGGATTTTTCGCGCACTTTTTTAGGCATTGCCTTGCGGAAGAACATTAAAATACTATATAATATAAATAACCGCCGCTATGAGCAGGCTGGTCATGCCTCCGGCGGCCCCTTCTTTTCCGCCTTGCCGGAAAAGAAGGGGGAGAAAAGGGGCGCTGATTACGTTCGGTGCATCCTGCAGGTACAATTCAGGCCGGCACCTGTTTTGTAGCCGCTGCGAACACACATAATCACCTTACGGGCGCTGCGGTACGCGCCGCCTGTCACGATACGACCAGATTTGATAGCGGCTGCGTCTGAATGGCTGCGGTAAAAACGCTTTGCAGTCAAGATTTGCAAAGCAGTTCGGATTCGCCGAAAATTTGCATAAAATCGGCCCCTACAGGATCTGCAGCAACATATCAGAAAGGAGCGTGGACCCATGGACCTGTTTTCCCCCGTGACCGATCTGCGCGGTGTAGGGCCGGCGCGGGCGGCGGCTTTGCAGAGGCTTGGGATTTTCACGCTCTATGATCTGCTGGCCTATTTTCCGCGCGATTATGAGGACCGGATGAATCCGGTCGAGATCGCGCAGCTGCAGCCGGGGGTCCCGGCGTGCTTTGAGGCGCTGGTCGTCTCGCAGCCGGTCCTGCGGCGGATCGGAAAGGGCCGCGATGTGACGAACCTCACCGTCGCGGACGAGACAGGCAAGCTGACGCTGCACTACTTTAACCAGCCTTATATCAAAACCCAGCTGCATTACGGGCAAAGCTATTATTTTTACGGGACGCTGCTGGAGCACGGCATGCAGATGGCAAATCCCGCCTTTGAGGAGGCGGGCAGGCCCGGAACCGTTACGAACCGGCTGCTGCCTGTGTACCCGCTGACAGCGGGGCTGTCCAACCGGACGCTCTGCGCCTGCATCCGGCAGGCGTTTTCGGCGGCGGGCGCGCTGCCGGAGCTTCTGCCGGAGACGGTGCGGGAGCAGTACGGCCTGTGCGGCGTGACGGAGGCATATACCGCCGTCCACGCGCCGGAGAGCTGGGAAGCGCTGCAAAGCGCGCGGAAGCGGCTCGTCTTTGAGGAATTTTTCATTTTCTCGGCGGGTCTGGCCGTCCTGCGCGCGTCGAGAACGGAGCTGCATACCATCCCGTATGACACCGCCTGCATGGACGCGTTTTTCCGCGCGCTGCCCTTCCGACTGACGGGTGCGCAGAGCGGCGCAATTGACCAGATCCTGCGCGATCTGTCCTCCGGCCATGTGATGAACCGGCTCGTGCAGGGCGATGTCGGCAGCGGCAAGACGATGGTCGCGGCGGCGGCCTGCTTCTGCGCGGTCAAAAACGGGAAGCAGGCGGCGTTCATGGCACCGACGGAAATTCTGGCCGAGCAGCATGAAAAGACGCTGTCCGCGCTGCTGGGGCCGCTTGGCGTCCATGTCCTGCTGCTGACAGGCGCAAAGACCCCGGCGCAGAAGCGTGCTGCGCGGGAGAAAATCGCCTCCGGCGAGGCGCAGCTGATCGTCGGCACGCACGCGCTGATCAGTACCGGCGTGGAGTTCCACGCGCTCGGCCTCGTTGTGGCCGACGAGCAGCACCGCTTCGGCGTCGCGCAGCGCACGAGACTCACGGAAAAGGGCGATGCGCCGCATCTGCTCGTCATGTCCGCCACGCCCATCCCGCGCACGCTGGCCCTCATCGCCTACGGCGATCTGGACGTGTCCGTGATCGCCGAGCTGCCGCCGGGCAGGCGGCCGGTCGAGACATTTCTGGTCAGCGAGGCTCTGCGTGAGCGCCTGAACGGCTTTATCCGGAAGCAGTGCGCCGGGGGCCATCAGGTCTATGTCGTCTGCCCGGCTGTGGAGGACGGCGAGGAGAACGCCATGAAATCCGCCGAGGGCTGGGCGCAGACGCTGCGGGACGAGACGTTCCCGGAGCTTCGCGTCGGATTGGTGCACGGACGGATGAAAAGCGCGGAAAAGGACGCGGCGCTGAGCGCGTTCCGCGCGGGAGACTACGATATTCTCGTCGCCACAACGGTCGTGGAGGTCGGCGTGGATGTGCCGAACGCGACGCTGATGGTCATTGAGAATGCCGAGCGCTTCGGCCTCAGTCAGCTGCATCAGCTGCGCGGACGCGTCGGGCGCGGCAGCGCGCAGTCCTACTGCGTGCTGGTCAGCGGGACGAAAAACGAGGAGACAAAAAAGCGCTTGCAGGCGCTCTGCAAGACGACGGACGGCTTTAAGATCGCCGAGCAGGATCTGGCCCTGCGCGGGCCGGGCGATTTCTTCGGCAACCGCCAGCACGGACTTCCGCTTTTAAAGGTCGCAAGCCTGCAGATGGATTTGGAGACGCTACAGGACGCACAGCAGGCCGCAGCCGCTGTGATTCAAACCGCAGACAGCCTGAACGCCCCGGAGCTTGCCCCACTCAAGGCAAGAGTCGAGGCTCTGTTCACCCGTCAGGAGGTCAGTCTGAACTGAGCGGTTCCTGTCAAAAAAGAAAACGGCGGCTTGAATGTAAAACAGTTCAAGACCGCCGTTTTGCGCTGCGGGGCGAAAAAGGGGAACGCATACGCCGCGTGAGCCGCTGTTATTTGAGAAGCTGCTTCAGATCTGCCTCCGGCGTGGTGATGGGCGCAATACCGAAGTTGTCTACAAGATAGTTCAGTACGTTGGGCGAAAGGAACGCCGGGAGCGTGGGGCCGAGACGAATGTTCCGGATGCCCAGATGCAGCAGCGTCAGCAGGATGCAGACCGCCTTCTGCTCATACCACGAAAGCACCATGGAAAGCGGCAGCTCGTTCACGCCGCAGCCGAACGCGTTCGCAAGCGCAAGCGCGATCTGAATGGCACTGTAGGCGTCGTTGCACTGGCCGACGTCCATCAGGCGCGGCAGTCCGCCGATCGTGCCGAGATCGAGGTCGTTGAAGCGGTACTTGCCGCAGGCAAGCGTCAGAACGACGGTGTCGGCAGGCGTCTGCTTGACAAATTCCGTATAGTAGTTACGGCCGGGGCGTGCTCCGTCGCAGCCTGCGACAAGGAAGAAGTGCCGGATGGCCCCGGACTTGACGGCCTCGATGACCGTGTCTGCCGCACTGAGCACCGCGCCGCGTGCAAAGCCAGTCATGACCGTGCTGCCGCCGTTGATGCCGGTGAAGGGCCTGTCCACGGCGTAGCCGCCCAGCTCCAGCGCCTTTTCAATGACAGGCGTGAAGTCCTTTTCTTCGCCGATGTGGACGAGTTCCGGGTAAGATACGACTGACGTGGTAAATACGCGGTCCGCGTAGCTGGCCTTCGGCGGCATCAGACAGTTGGTGGTGAAGAGCACCGGCGCAGGAAGCGCCGCGAATTCCTTCTGCTGGTTCTGCCATGCCGTGCCGAAATTGCCCTTGAGGTGGGCATACTTTTTAAGTGCCGGATAGCCGTGCGCGGGGAGCATTTCACCGTGGGTGTAGATGTTGATGCCCCTGCCCTCGGTCTGCTCCAGCAGCAGCTTCAGATCGTGCAGATCGTGGCCGGAGATGACGATGAACGGACCTTTTTCCACGGTCAGCGGAACCGTGACCGGCGTGGGCGTGCCATAGCTTTCGGTGTTGGCCCTGTCCAGAAGCGCCATGCACCGGAGGTTCTTCTCGCCGACCTCCATCACAATGGGCAGCAGCTGCTCCATGTCCCAATCCTCGCCCACGGCAAAGAGCGCCTTGGCAAAGAACCGGTTTACCGTCTCATCGGCATAGCCCAGCACCATGGCGTGGTGCGCATACGCGGCCATGCCGCGCACGCCGAAGAGAATGAGCGATTTGAGACTGCGGATATCCTCCTGCGCGTCCCAGAGCTGCGCCATGTCATAATCGCCGGTTCGTCCGCACGCGGCAGCGCAGGCCGCGCAGCCCGGCACGAGCCGCGATTTTTCTGCGTGCACGCGGCTGATCATCGCGCGGATGGTCTCATCGTGAAAGCTCACGTTCGTAACGGTCGTGAACAGACCCTCGATGAGAAGCTGCCATGTGCCTGCATTCACGCCGGGCGCATGGTCCGTCGCGCGGGCAAGGCCAATGAGCGCGCCCGTCAGCTCGTCCTGCAGCTTCGCCGTACCGGCTGATTTGCCGCACGCGCCCGCCTTTCCCGTGCAGCCGGTGCAGCCCGCCGTCTGTTCGCACTGAAAACAAAACATCGTGTGTTCCATTTTGAGATCCTCACTTTCATGATTCGGGTTCTTGCGTTTGTGGCTATATTATAATAGAATAAAATCAACAGGTCGGTTGAATTTTCAACGAAAGAGGAAAATATGCAGGAATTTTTATCCGTGATCCGGTCTTCCACGCTCTTCTCCGGTATTTCCGAACAGGAGCTTACGGCCATGCTCGCCTGTCTTGGCACGAAAGCATCGCGTTTCCCGAAGGATGCGCTGCTGCTGCGTGCCGGCGATACGGCGGAATCGATCGGTCTGGTGCTGTCCGGGAGCGTTCTGGTCGAGCAGGAGGACGTCTGGGGCAACCGCAATATTCTGTCCAAGGCAGGGCCGGGACAGACCTTCGCCGCCGCCTATGCCTGCGCACCCGGTTCGGTGCTGAAGGTGAGCGTCGCGGCGGAAACACCCGCGACTGTGCTGTTTCTGAACGTCAAACGCGTGCTGACCATGTGCCCGTCCGCCTGCGCCCGGCACAGCCGCATCATCCGCAATCTTCTCGGCGAGCTTGCCGAAAAGAACCTGCGGTTCGGTGAAAAGCTCACACACATGGGCCAGCGCACCACGCGCGCAAAGATCATGTCCTACCTTTCCGCAGAGGCGCAGCGGCTTGGGACCTGCGAATTTGACATTCCGTTTTCAAGACAGCAGCTTGCGGATTATCTTGGCGTCGAGCGCAGCGGCCTGTCGCTGGAGCTTGGACGGATGAAAAAGGACGGCGTCCTCGAGTATCGCAAGAGCCACTTTCTCCTGCGGATATGACGGAGAAGCGCGGACTCTGGAGCCGGAGAAAAAATAATTGCAGCACTTCTTGCTTTTTTGACTGGACCGTCGTATTATTTTCAGTAAGAAATGGCCTGACACCCGGAGTGTCCATGGATGAGGCTGAAAGGAAAAGAGGCACTGCATATGTATCAGATCGGCATTGACATCGGCGGAACCAACGTCAAGATCGGCCTGCTGGACGAGGCGCTGGAGCTGACCGCCGAGACGTCTGTCCCGTTCCCGCACACGACGGCGGCGGATCTGGCGAAAAAGATCCGCGCGGCAGTCCTTGCGCTGCTGGAAGAGAAGAACGCGGCGCTTTGCGACGTCGGCTCGCTCGGCGCGGTCGTCCCCGGCAGCATCGACGCGAGCGGCGAGACGGTTCTTGACGCGCACAATCTGGATTTCCACAATGTACCCCTGCGGAAGCTGCTGCAGGAGCAGTTCCCCGGCATTCCCGTCTATATTGCGAACGACGCAAACGGCGCGGCGCTGGCCGAGCTTTATAAGGGCGCGTTCACCGGCTGCAAAACGGGCGTTCTGCTGACGCTCGGCACGGGGCTTGGCGGCGGCATCATTCTGAACGGCAAAATGTTCAACGGCGGCATGAACCACGGCGTTGAGCTGGGCCACGCGTATCTGGTCGACGGCGGCGAGCCGTGTACCTGCGGCAATCACGGCTGCATGGAGGCCTACTGCGCCGCGTCCGCGCTCACGCGGGAGGGCCGCCGAGCCATGCAGGCCCATCCGGAGAGTATGCTGGCCGAGAAGACCGGCAGCGACCCGGCGAAGATCACGCCCAAGCTCGTCACCGACTGCGCCAAGGCAGGCGACCCCGCCGCGACCGCCGTTTTCGACGACTATATCGAGCACCTGAGCTCCGCCTGCGCGTCGATCTATAATATTCTCGACCCAGAGGTACTTGCCCTCGGCGGGGGCCTCAGCGCGGCAGGCCCGTTCCTGTTTGACCCCCTGCAGGACAAGGTCAGCAAAAAGTGCTTCTATTCCACGCGCGGCAAGCTCGTCCCCGCCGTGCTCGGCAACGAGGCCGGAATGATCGGCGCGGCGCTTCTCGCGCGCGACGCGGAAGCTTAACGCCGCGCATCGGTTTTTGTTATTTTCTCATCATAAAAGGAGCGATCAATATGGTAAGCATCAATTTTGAAGGCGCGAAGCAGTTTTATGCCAAGCAGCCGGACAAGACCGCGGCGCAGGCCGCGTTTGACACGCTGGTAAACGGTACCGGCGCAGGCAATGACTTCATCGGCTGGGTCGACCTGCCGGTAAACTACGACAGGGAAGAGTTCGCCCGCATTCAGGCTGCAGCAAAAAAGATCCAGTCTGACTCCAAGGCGCTTGTCGTCATTGGCATCGGCGGCAGCTATCTCGGCGCGCGCGCCGTGGTCGAGCTTCTGAAAAGCCCGAACTACAACGCTCTGCCCAAGAACACCCCGGACATTTATTTCGCCGGCAACGGCATTTCCTCCGACGCTGTGACGGAGATCCTCGCCATGATCGGCGACCGCGATTTTTCCGTGAACGTCATTTCCAAATCCGGCACGACGACCGAGCCTGCCATCGCGTTCCGCATTTTTAAGGCTGCGCTCGAGAAGAAATACGGCGTGGAGGGTGCAAAGAGCCGCATTTACGCCACGACAGACAAGGCGCGCGGCGCTCTGAAGACGCTTGCGTCCCGTGAGGGCTATGAAAGCTTTGTTGTGCCCGATAATGTCGGCGGCCGCTATTCCGTTCTGACGGCTGTGGGCCTGCTTCCCATCGCCTGCTGCGGCATCGACATTGAAGCGCTCATGCACGGTGCACAGGCCGAGCGTGAGGATACGCTGAAGCGCGGTGTGGAAAGCGCCGCCGTGCAGTACGCCATGAGCCGTCAGGCTCTGTACGCGGACGGTAAGAATATTGAAATCCTGGCGGCCTACGAGCCCGCGTTCCGCTTCATGGCCGAATGGTGGAAGCAGCTTTACGGCGAGTCCGAGGGCAAGGACGGCAAGGGTATTTTCCCGGCCTCCGTTGATCTGACCCCCGATCTGCACTCCATGGGCCAGTATATCCAGGATGGCATCCGCATGCTGCAGGAAACGGTTGTCTTCTTCGACAACTCCAGAACATCTGTTACTGTTCCGTCCGACGAGGAAAATCTGGACGGCCTGAACTATCTGGCGGGCCGCGAGATGAGTTATATCAACGAAAAGGCCATGCAGGCGACCAAGGCCGCGCACATTTCCGGCGGCGTGCCCGTCACCGAGATCCGCCTGCCGGAGATCGGCGAGGAAGCGCTGGGTGCGCTCATCTACTTCTTCGAGTTTGCCTGCGGCGTGTCCGGCTACATGGAGGGCGTCAACCCCTTCAACCAGCCCGGCGTTGAGGCCTATAAGAAGAATATGTTCCACCTGCTCGGCAAGCCCGGCTATTAAGAAACCCAAAACGCCGGAGGATTTCCCTCCGGCGTTTTTTCTATATTAGAGAGGGGGATTGTAATGCAGCTTCCGGATTCGCTTGCCGGGCGGCTGCTCGGGTGGTACGCGGCGGGACACCGCGCGCTGCCGTGGCGGGAGGACCATGAGCCGTATCACGTCTGGCTGTCGGAGATCATGCTTCAGCAGACGCGCGTGGAGGCCGTAAAGGGCTATTACGCGCGCTTTTTATCGGAGCTGCCCGATATCGCCGCGCTTGCAGCCTGCGAAGAAAACCGCCTGACGAAGCTTTGGGAGGGCCTGGGCTATTATTCCCGCGTGCGCAATCTGCAGAAGGCCGCCCGCGTCATTATGACGCAGCACGGCGGCGAGTTCCCGCGGGACTACGCTGCCATCCGGGCGCTGCCCGGCGTGGGGGATTATACGGCGGGCGCGGTCGCGTCCATCTGCTTTGACGTGCCGGAGCCTGCGGTCGACGGGAACGTGCTGCGCGTGCTCTCCCGCGTAACGCAGGACGAAGCACCGGTCACGCGGCCCGCCGTCAAAAAGGCGTATGAAGCCGCGCTGCGGCCAGCTTATGAGAAAAATCCGGGAAAAAGAAGCGAGCTGACGCAATCGCTCATGGAGCTTGGGGCCTGCGTGTGCGTCCCGAACGGCGCGCCGAAGTGCGCTGCCTGTCCGCTGCGGGAGATCTGCTGCGCCGGAGAAAGCGGCGCATGGTCGCGTCTTCCCGTTAAGGAGGCAAAAAAACCCCGCCGCGTTGAGGAGAAGACGGTGTTCTTTCTCCAATGCGGCGGGCAGTATGCCGTGCGCAGGCGGCCGGAGACGGGGCTGCTTGCCGGACTCTGGGAGCTTCCGAATGTGGAAGGAACGCTGAGCGCGCAGCAGGCGCTTGCGCTGCTCGACAGCTGGGGCCTCGTCCCGGAGGAGCTGACGCGCACGCGCGACCGGACGCACATCTTCACGCACATCGAGTGGCATATGCGCTGCTATGACATCCGCGTCTCGGCCCCGGTCGGCAGCTTCACATGGGTCAGCGGCGAACGGTTCCGGCAGGACATCGCGCTTCCCAGCGCCTTCCGCATCTTCTGGCAGCCGGAGGAACCGGCCTGAGCCGTCCGTTCATAAAATGATCCCCCTGCCGCAGTTAGCGGCAGAGGGATTTTTCAGTTTATGCCTTCTGCGGCTCCATTGCGTCTGCGAGGGTGTCGGTGATGGCGGCGCGGAAGAGGCTGCCTGCGTTGTCGTGGACGATGTTCAGGGCGGGGGCCGTATGGTTCAGCTCGATCTTGCTGTCCATGTAGAGATCGAGGTCGAGCATGAACACGCGTTCTTCCGTTGTCTCGCGGGTGCGGTTGTTGACCTTGCGCAGCAGGCCCGGGCCGGATTTGACGTTGGCCTTCGCGCCGCCGGGCATCTGCACGGTCGCGGTCAGCTCGTTCTTCATAAACGCCTGCTCCTGCGCGTCCTCGTCGCCCATCAGGCCCAAAAAGCCCGGCGTGATAAGTTCCTTCCAGAGGCAGTCCTCCAGACCGAGCGGCGCGCGGCGGAAGGCGTTGACATACCGCAGACCCACGCGGGTGAACCACGAGGGATGATATGTCTCGATAAATACCGCGAGAATGCGGTCGAGCCGCTGGGCAAATTCCTCCCAGCGGGTATAGCCGTAGGTCGAAAGGGCGATAAAGCCCTTGGTGAGACTGATTTTCCACTGCCCCTCGGCAGAGACGAACTGATAGTTGTTGACCGTTCCCTGCGGGACGGGCTTGCCGTTTACCATCTGCGGCGGCAGCTGCTCGATCTTCTTTTCATACTGCGGATATTCCCGGCGGATGCGGTCCTGAAACGCGGCAGGTTCGCTTGCGTCGATGGACAGGATCTCCGGGAAACGAAGCTGACAGATCACCTCGACCAGCTGGCGCTTGGCGTAGATCATTCGTTCTTCATTGGAAAACATGGTTCGCACACCTTTCGTTGCTTTTCTTATATCATACTATATTTATCTGAAAATGCAAGATGCTTGGCAAATCCGGCGTTTGGTGGTATACTGATTCTGTATCTCAATTCAGGAGGTTCCGGTATGGATTTTTTGCGGCTTCTCGCGGCGGGACGCTGCGGAGCGCTGGACACGTTTTTCTCGGGTCTGACCTATTTCGGCTCGGAGATCGCGTTCATGGCGGCGGCGCTGCTGATCTTCTGGTGCGTTGACAAGCGGCAGGGCTATTATGTCTTTCTGGTCGGTGCGCTCGGCACGGTCTGCAACCAGTTTCTGAAGCTGGCCTTCCGCATTCCGCGCCCGTGGGTGCTCGATCCGGACTTTCAGATCGTCGAAGCCGCCCGCGCGGACGCGACGGGCTATTCCTTCCCCTCCGGCCACACGCAGAATATCGTCGGCACGACGGCCTCGATCTTCGCGAGCCGGAAGGAAACGTGGGTGCGTATTGTCTGTATCGTGTTGATGGTTCTGGTGCCGTTTTCGAGGATGTACCTGGGCGTTCACACGCCGCTGGACGTCGGCGTGGCCTTCCTGACGGCGCTGGCGCTGGCTGCGGCGCTCTATCCGGCGTTCCGGACAGAATCTGCCGCAAAAAAGACAGTGCCGTGGCTTTTACTTGGCGTGGCGGTGCTGTGCGGCGGATATCTGATCTACGCCTCGTCCCTCGCCCGGTGCGACTGGCCGGAGGGCAGCGAAGACCTTTCCAATATCACGCACGGCCTCAAAAACGCGTACACCATGCTGGGCGCGCTGATGGGCTTTCTGATCGTGTACATTGCCGACGAGAAAAAGCTGCATTTTGACGTGCGCGCGCCGTTCTGGGGACAGGTCTTGAAGCTGGTGCTGGGCCTTGCGCTGATCGTCGGCATCAAGGCGGGGCTGAAGCCGCTGCTGGTGTCCCTCTTTGCCGGGTCGCAGGCGGAAAGCTTTGTGCGGTATTTCCTGCTTGTCCTGTTTGCGGGCATTGTCTGGCCGCTTACGTTCCCGTTCTTCGCAAAGCTCGGAAGGAAGGGGAACGCGGCATGACGGCGGCTATGATCGTTCTGGCCGTTTTGCTGGCGGTCGTTCTGCTGGCGCTGGGTCTGTTCCTGTTTGCCTGCCGCCGCAGCCCCGTCCCGGATTTTACAAAGCCCGCGGTCATCGCCCAATGGGGCAGGGAAGACCAGACGGAGGAAATTCTCGCGGGTATCACGCTGATGCAGGACGCGGAGGATATCTTTCTGCCGGCCTATGACGGACTGCGCCTGCACGGGCAGCTGCTGCAGCAGCCCGGTGCGAAGGGCACGATCCTTCTGTTCCACGGCTACCGGTCGAGCTGGATCATCGATTTTTCCATTGTCCTTCCCTATTACTATTCGCTCGGATATAATTTACTCGCCGTCGACGAGCGTGCACACGGGCAGTCGGAGGGCGCGTATATCACCTTCGGCGTCCACGAGCGCCGTGACGCCGTGACGTGGGCGCAGTACGCGGAAAAGCACTTTGGCCCGGAGCACCCGCTGTTTCTGGGCGGGCTTTCCATGGGCGCGACGACCGTTCTGCTGGCCTCCGCGCTGGAGCTTCCGCCGTCTGTGCGGGGCGTGATCGCCGACTGTGGGTTTTCCTCGCCGGAGGCGATCATGAAAAGCGTTTTACACGCACACGTAAAATGGCTCCCGGCTGGGCCGCTGCTGGGACTGATGGATGTCTGCACGCGTGCCTTCGCGGGCTTTTCCATCAAAGAAGCGTCCACGCTGGACGCGGTATCGAAAACGAAGCGCCCTATTCTGTTCATCCACGGCACGGCGGACACCTTCGTCCCCTGCGCCATGTCGCAGGCCGCCTATGACGTCTGTGCGTCTGAAAAGCGACTAATCCTCGTCGACGGGGCAAGGCACGGCTACAGCTATCTGGTCGACCGCCCGCGCGTGCAGGCGGCGCTGGCAGCGTTTCTGGAAAAATACACATCACAGGAGGCTATCCAATGAGACAGCAGCATGAGATCACCACTTCCGGCCCGCTGCTCGGCAGCGACGGCAATCTGCTCGAACCCGGCTGGGCGCGTTCCCTGCTCCCGGTCTACCGGCGCGCGGACATCAAAGCCGGCGCGATGCGCGTCAAGGAATGGGATTACTATCTCATCACCGACGGCCATATCGGTCTGGCGCTGACCATCGCGGACAACGGCTATATGGGCCTCGACTCCGTTTCCTTCCTCGACTTTGACGGCAAATGGGAAAAAACGACCAGCCGGATGCGTGCGCTGCCGCTGGGCCGGACACAGCTGCCGGAATCGAGCGCGGAGGGCGCGTCGGAAATTTCAAGGAGCGGCTATGCCCTGGCCTTCTATCACGAGGACGGGGCGCGGATGCTCTCGTTCCACATGGACAAATTTCTGGACAAGGAGCCGATCGAGGGCATTGTCAAGCTCACCGACGAGCCGGCCGAGAGCATGGTCATCGCCACGCCCTTTGACAAGCCCGGACATTTCTATTACAACCAGAAGATCAACTGTATGCGCGCCGAGGGCTGGATCGAGCTGGGCAGCCGCCGGTACGAGCTGACGAAGGACAAATTCTTCGCTGTGCTCGACTGGGGCCGCGGCGTGTGGACGTATCACAACACGTGGTACTGGGGCAGCGCCTCCGGTGAGCTGGATGGCGCACCCTTCGGCTGGAACATCGGCTACGGTTTCGGCAACACCAGCGCCGCGACGGAGAACGTGCTGTTCTACGACGGAAAAATCCACAAGCTGGGCGAGGTCAAGTTTGAAATTCCCATGGATGAAGACGGCTTTGAGGACTTCATGAAGCCCTGGGTCTTCACGAGCGACGACAACCGGTTCTATATGAATTTTACACCGGTGCTCGACCGCAGCGCGTTCATGAGCGCAGGCGTTGTGCTGTCCGATCAGCATCAGGTCTTTGGCCATTTCACGGGCCGCATCACGCTTGACGACGGAACGGTCCTGCCCGTGCGCGACTTCTTCGGCTTTGCCGAGAAGGTCGAAAACAAATGGTAAGCGTATGCTGACCTACGATCTGCAAACGGGCGATCAGCCGAAATATTACCGGCTCTATACCTGCATCCGCGAGGATATCCTGCGGGCCGAGCTTCCGCCGGGGCAGAAGCTGCCGTCGAAGCGGGCGCTGGCGGAGCATCTGCATATCAGCCTCGCGACCGTCTCCGGCGCGTATGAGCAGCTCGTGGACGAGGGCTATCTCACAGCGAAGCCGCGCAGCGGCTATTATGTCAGCGCCATCTCCCGCCTGCCGCAGAACACGCAGCCGCAGGCGCGGCTGCATATGCTGCCTGCCGACGCACCCGCCGCGCAGGAGCCTGCGGGCTACGGCTTCCGGTATTCCGCGCTGACCCGGCTCATGCGCGAGGTCATCGCCGACTGCGGTACGCGGCTGCTGGAAAAGCCGCCGCATTACGGCTGTGCGGAACTGCGCAACGCGATCGCGGAATATCTGCTGCGCTACCGCGGGATGCTGGCCCAGCCGGACTGCATCGTCATCGGCTCCGGCGCGGAATATCTCTACGGTCTGATCGTGCAGCTGCTGGGCCGGGAGCGCGTATATGGGCTGGAAGACCCCGGCTATGAAAAGGTCCGGCAGGTCTACGCGGCCAACGGCGCGGTCTGTGAGCTGCTGCCCATGGGCGAAGACGGCATCCGCGCCGGCGCGCTGCAAAACGCACGCGCGTCCGTCCTGCACATCACGCCGTTTCACAGCTTCCCCACCGGCATCACCACGTCAGCGGCCAAGCGCAGCGACTATCTTTCCTGGGCGGCGGAGCGGAACGCGATTTTGATCGAGGACGATTTCGATTCGGAGTTTTCCGAAAACAAAAAGCCGCTGCAGACGCTCTATTCCATGGACCGGCGCGGATGCGTGATCTACGTGAACACGTTTTCGCATTCGCTGGCCCCATCCATGCGTATGGGTTATATGGTGCTGCCGGAGCGCCTGATGGAGCAGTACCGGCAGACGCTCGGCTTTTATTCCTGCTCTGTACCGCTGTTCGACCAGTACGTTCTGGCCCGCTTTATCTCGCAGGGCTATTTTGAGCGCCACCTGAACCGTCTGCGGCGGCAGAACAAGGGAAAATAATCGCGGAAACCTCGCAAATTCCGCTGGATTTTTTGCGCGTCCTGTGTTATTGTGATAATGGAAATTATTATTATATTTGAAAGGAATCCGATTTATGTACTGTGTCAAGAAAATGACCGAGGATCTCTACTGGGTCGGCGCGAGCGAGCGGCGGCTGAATCTGTTTGAAAACGCCTACCCGCTCACGAACGGCGTGAGCTACAACTCCTATCTGCTGCTGGACGAGAAGACCGTCCTGATCGACACTGTGGATAAGTCTGTCAGCGGCCTGTTCTTTGAAAACGTCGACCATGTGCTCGCGGGCCGGAAGCTCGACTACCTCATCGTGCAGCATATGGAGCCGGACCACGCCGCGACCATCGGCGAGCTTGTCCTGCGTCACCCGGAAGTAACCATCGTCTGCAACGCCAAGACGCGCACGATGATGCAGAACTTCTTCACGTTCGATCTGGACAGCCGCGTGCAGCTCGTCAAGGAGATGGACACGCTCACGACCGGCAGACACACCTTTGCCTTCGTCATGGCCCCGATGGTCCACTGGCCGGAGGTCATGGTGTCCTATGACACGGCCACGAAAACGCTCTACTCTGCCGATGCCTTCGGCACCTTCGGCGCGCTGAACGGCAATCTGTATGCGGATGAGGTGAATTTCCGCACGGAATGGCTCGCCGACGCCCGCCGGTACTATACCAACATCGTCGGCAAATACGGCACGCAGGTGCAGGCGCTGCTGAAAAAGGCCGCCGGGCTGGAGATCGAGATGATCTGCCCGCTGCATGGCCCGGTCTGGCGCAAAGATATCGCGTGGTTCCTCGACAAATATATCCACTGGGCGACCTATACCCCGGAGGACGACGCGGTCGTCATCGCCTACGCCTCCGTCTACGGCGGCACGGAAAACGCGGCGAATGTGTTGGCCGCGAAGCTGTCCGACCTCGGCGTGCGCAATGTGCAGATGTACGACGTGTCCGTCACGCATCCAAGCTATATCCTCTCCGAATGCTTCCGGGCCAGCCATCTGGTCTTTATCTCCACGACGTACAACGCGGGGATGTTCGTGACGATGGAAAATCTGGTGCACGATATCGTCCACCACAATCTCCAGAACCGCACCATCGCCCTCATGGAAAACGGCTCCTGGGCCCCGACGGCGGCAGGGCTGATGCGCGCGGAGTTCCAGAAACTTAAGAACTGCACAATTCTCGACGAGACAGTCACAATCAAGTCCACGCTCAAGGAATCCCAGCTGGCGGACGTTGACGCTATGGCGCAGGCCATTTTCGATTCCATGCCGAAGCCTGCTCCGGCAGAGCACAAGGCCGACGCGCCGGTTGAAAAGAACGCGTTCTTCTCGTTCTCCTACGGCCTGTTCGTCCTGACGGCCCGCGACGGGAAAAAGGACAACGGCTGCATCATCAACACCGCCGCACAGCTCACCGACACACCCAAGCGCATCTCCATCGCCGTCAACAAGGCGAATTTCACGCATGACATGATTCGCAAGACGGGCGTGTTCAATCTGTCCATGCTCTCGACCGACGCGCCGTTCGGCCTGTTCCAGCACTACGGCTTCCAGTCCGGCCGCGACGTGGACAAGTTCGCGGATGTAAAGGGTATGGCCCGCGCGACGAACGGCGTGTATTACCTGCCGTACTCCACCAACGCCTTTGTCAGCGGCAAGGTCACGCAGGAGATCGATCTCGGCACGCACACGCTGTTCATTGCCGACGTGACCGAGGCCCGCGTGCTCTCCAACGCGCCGTCCATGACCTACAGCTTCTACTTTGCAAACGTCAAGCCCAAGCCGTCGGCGCTCAAAAAGCAGACCGGCTGGGTCTGCAAGATCTGCGGCTATGTCTACGAGGGCGAAACGCTCCCCGCCGATTTTATCTGCCCGCTGTGCAAGCACGGCGCGGAGGACTTTGAAAAGCTGCCGGAATAACCATATCAAGCTTATAAACGGAAAGGAACGATCATCATGTCCCGTGTACTGGAAACTCTGGAACCGAAAGCGGTCTTTCATTTCTTTGAGGATCTGACCCGTATCCCGCACGGCTCGCGCAACACGAAGGCCATCAGCGACTACTGCGTCGCCTTTGCAAAGGAACGCGGTCTGTGGGTGTATCAGGACGCGCTCAACAACGTCATCATCAAAAAGCCCGCCACAGCAGGCTACGAAGCTGCGCCCGCCGTCATTTTACAGGGCCATCTCGACATGGTTGCGGAAAAAACGCCGGAAAGCCCCATCGACTTCACAAAGGACGCGCTCGACCTGCGCGTCGAGGGCGACTATGTCTCGGCGAACGGCACGACGCTCGGCGGCGACGACGGCATTGCCGTCGCCATGGCGCTGGCCGTGCTGGACAGCAGCGAAATTGCGCACCCGGCGCTTGAGGTCGTGTTTACCGTCGACGAGGAGATCGGCATGGAGGGCGCGCAGGGCCTTGATTTTTCGCAGCTCTCCGCCCGCCGTATGCTGAACGTCGACTCCGAGGACGAGGGCATCTTCACCGTCAGCTGTGCCGGCGGCGCAAGCGCCAACGTCTCCATTGGCCTGACGAGCGCCCCCTGCGCGCTGGCCTGCGCGCGGCTGACCGTCTCCGGCCTCATCGGCGGCCATTCCGGCCAGGAGATCGACAAGGGCCGCGCAAACGCGAATCTCCTGCTGGGCCGCGTGCTGAACGCGGTGCAGAGCAAGCTTTCCTTCCGGCTCGTTTCCGCCGCGGGCGGTCTGAAGGACAACGCCATTCCGAATGCGGCCGAGGCCGTTCTGGCCCTGCGGGAGGAGGACCTTTCTGCCGCGCGTGAGATCGCGGCGGCCTGCGAAGCGGACTTCCGGAAGGAATACGCCGCAGCCGACCCCGGTGTGACCGTCGCGCTGGAGCCTGCCCCCGCCTGCGATCAGGCGCTGACGGAGGAAGCGACGCTGCGTGTTGTCCGCTTCCTGCTGCTTGTGCCGAACGGCATCGCGGCCATGAGCATGGACATCCCGGGGCTGGTGCAGACGTCCTGCAATCTCGGCATTTTCCATGTGACGGACAGCGTTCTGACGGCGGTCAGCTCGGTCAGAAGCTCGGTTTCGTCGCAGAAGCAGATGCTGCTTGCCCGCATCGACGCGCTGTCACAGCTGCTGGGCGGTTCGCTTCATGTGACGGGGGCCTATCCCGCGTGGGAATACCGGCGCGAATCCCCGCTGCGCGATAAGCTCGCCGCCGTCTACACGCAGCAGACCGGCAAGACCCCGAAGATCGAAGCCATCCACGCGGGGCTGGAATGCGGCCTATTCGCGGGCCAGCTCCCCGGCCTTGACTGCGTATCCTTCGGCCCGGATCTGGCCGATATCCATACCACGCGCGAAAAAATGTCCATCTCCTCCGTCCAGCGCACCTGGCGCTTCCTGCTCGGCGCATTAGAGGCGCTGAAGGACTGATCCATAGAAGCTTCATTGATATGAAAAACGCGGCTCCCCGGATGTGTCCGGGGAGCCGCAATGCGTGTGTATCGTTACCGGTGGGTGCCGACGAAGAAGACGGAAATGACGCCGGGGCCGGTGTGGGCGCCGATGACGGGGCCGACATAGTTGATGATGATATCCTTGACCGGGGTCAGGGCGCGGATCTGTTCGGCAGTGTACTCTGCGTCCTCAATGCAGTCGCCGTGGCAGATGAAGACGGTCTGCTCTGCCGGGTTGATGGCCGTGTCGGCCAGCTTCTGCGCAAGGGCCTTGAGCGCAGCCTTGCGGCCTCTGGCCTTGGTGACGTTCTTGAGCGTTCCGGCGTCGTCGGTGTGCATGACGGGCTTGATCTGCAGAACCGTGCCGACAAGGGCCGTCGCCGCGTCGACGCGTCCACCGCGCTTTAAGAACATCAGGTCGTTGACTGTGAACCAGTGGCAAAGATGTGGGATCGTCTCGCGGACGTAGTCTGCGACTTCGTCCATGGACGCGCCGGACTGCTGCTTCTTCGCGGCCAGATACAAAAGCAGGCCCTCGCCCAGAGACGCGCAGAGCGAGTCGATGGCGATGAGCTTCCGCTCCGGGTATTTTTCCCGCAGCTCGCCGCAGGCGATCGCGCCGGACTGGTACGTCGTGCTCAGACCGGAGGAGAAGCCGATGAAGAGAATATCAAGGCCCGCCTTCAGCTTTTCCTCCATGACGGCAGTGAACTCCGAGACGTTGACGGCGCTCGTGGTGGCGCGTTCGCCGTCGCGGAGCTTGTCGTAAAATTCCCTGAAGCCGATCTCACGGCCGTCGAGATAGTTGGCGTATGTATGTTCCCCGATCAGAACGTGCAGCGGCAGGACGGCAAGATCGAGCTCGTCCGCCAGTGCCTGCGGCAGATCGCAGGAGGAGTCGGTGACGATTTGAAAACGTTTTTCCATGTGTGACCTCCGGTTCTTGATTTCTGCTGCATATTATACCGCGCCGCGCCGCAAAATGCTATTCAAAAATCGCCATTTTCGCTCTACAAGTCCGAACGCCCGGTCTACCCGCGGTAGAGTGCCTGCGGCGCAAGGGGTTTGCGCTCCTTCGCCGGGAACGGCTGTGACTATGGAGCTGATCATGCGCAGCGCAGAAAATATTTCTTCCGCGCGCGCTCTTTACTTTTTTCGCGCTTCATGTTAACATAATGCGTATCCCCTTTTTACTCTCATTTTCCCTCGAAAGGAGCCACAGATCATGAAAAACAAGCTGAAGCGGATCGCCGCGTCGGTGCTGACGCTGGCGCTGCTGGCCGTGCCGGTGCTGGCTGCGGCGGAGCCTGTCGGGAGCCGCTCTTTGAACGTTGCGGACGGGACCGTCTATACATACAGCACGCAGGCCGTTACCTCCGATTCCGGCAAGCAGACGAATCTGCATGAGAATATCTTTAGCTATAAAAAAGAGACGCAGGTGCGGCCCGTCGTCGCCTTCGGCTCGACGCTCTACGGCACCAGCCCCATGAACAAGACCATCAAGACGCTTGAGGAGCAGGGCTACAGCATGGTCGCGGGGATCAACGGTTCGTTCTTTGACCGGGCGACCGGCATTCCCTACGGCATCGTCGTCACGAACAGCATCCTGCGCTCCGGCGGCTCTGCCAACGCGGTGGGCTTTCTGGCCGATGGCTCCGCGCTCATCGGCGACCCGACCGTCGCCGTCACGCTGGACTACGGCGCGGATGCGCCGCTGGTGCTCAACTATAACAAGGCCATGACGGTGCAGAACGGCGTGCTCCTGTATTCGCAGGACTACGATACCCGCACCAAGAATACCATTGAGGGCTATCATGTGATCGTCCGCCCGGTCGGCTCCCGTGCGGCGGAGCTGCGTCTGGGGCAGTCGTTGACCGTCGAGGTCGTCGGCATGGTGGAGGATACGAAGTCCTGCTCCATCCCGGAGGACGGCTTCCTGCTTGCTGTTGCGAACGACACCGCCTATAAAAGCGCGCTCACCGCGATCAAGGGCATGGTCATGGGCCAGCAGATGACGCTTCAGGTCACCTGCGCCTCCGGCTGGGAGAATGTGACCTCCGCCGCAGGCGGCGGTGATATGCTGGTTGAAAACGGGCAGGTCTGCACGGACTTTACACTCGATTCCGCGAAGAAAATGGCCGCCCGCACGGCCATCGGCGTGACAAACGACGGCTCGCTCATTCTGTATACCTGCGACGAGGCGGGCAATTCCGACGGTCTGACGCTTGCGCAGCTGGCCGAGCGGATGCTTGCGCTCGGCTGCCGGACGGCCCTGAATCTCGACGGCGGCGGCTCGACCGCCGCAGGCGTCACCTATCCCGGCTACGCCTCCGGCGCGACGGCGAATGTGCCGTCGGACGGAAAGCTGCGCGAATGCGCGAACTTCATCTTCCTTGTCCGCCAGAAGCAGGACGCGGGCGCGGCCTCGAAGCTGTATCTGTATCCCTTCGGCGGCTACGCGCTGCCTGGCGCGAAGCTCACCATGACGATCAAGGCCGCTGACAGCAGCTATATGGCGGCGGCAGTCCCGATGAGCGTGACCTTCGGCGGCACGAACGTCACGCAGACCTCCGGCAGCACCGTCACGGTCGAGCCCGGCGCGAGAGGCGCGGCGACCGTCACCGCGGCGGCGGGCAGTCTGCGCGCAAGCGCGACGTTTGAGATCCCCGCCGCGCCGACCTCCATCACCATCAAGCAGGAGGGCAAAAACACCCCCCTGACCGCGCTGCATATTGCGGGCGGCAGCAAAACAGACCTGACGGCTACGGCCTGGTACTACGGCAATCAGGTCTATTCCGCCGATGAAAGCTTTGAATGGGCCGTGACGGGCGAGATCGGTGCAATCGACGAAAGCGGCGTTTTCACCGCCGCAAAAACCGGCACGGATCTGACCGGCACGATTACCGCCTCCTACGGCGAAACGTCGTTCACGCTCAGGGTCACGGTCGGCTCCTCGCAGCCGTTCGCGGACACGAAGGGCCACTGGGCCGAAGGCTATATCACAGAACTGTATTATGCGGGCACGCTGCAGGGCTCCACGAAGGACGGCAAGCTCTATTACCGCCCCGACGCCAGCATGACGCGGCAGGAGTTCATCGTTGCCATGATGCGCTATCTCGGCACGGATCTGAGCGCGTATCAGACCGTTTCGCTCCCGTTTGCCGACAGCAGCTCGATTGCCGATTGGGCAAAATCCGCGATGCAGGCGGCGTATTCGCTCGGCTATCTCACTGGCTCGAAGACAAACGGCCAGCTTCTGGCCAAGCCCGGCGCGACGATCTCCCGGCAGGAGGCCATGACGATCCTCTCACGCACAAAGGACTTCCCCGAGGCCGACCTCAACACGCTCTCCGCCTTCTCTGACAGCGGCAAGATCGCCGACTGGGCGAAAACCGCGCTTGCGCAGATGGCCCAGCAGAAGATCATCAGCGGTTCAAAGGGCAAGCTGAACCCCACCGGCAAGGTCACGCGTGCAGAGGTCGCAAAGATGCTTTATATGCTCTCGGAGCTGTAAGCCGCTATGGACAAAACGCATATGCAGACACATTCAAGATACCGGACGGCCCGCGCATCCTGCTGTTCTGGACGCTGCTTATCGGCGTCGGCGCGGTCGCAGGCGCGGCCGGGATTCTGCTCGACCCGAGCGGCCGGGCGCTGGGCATGGACGCGATGCTCCCGTATTTTCAGGTGCTGCCGTTTGCGGACGTGCTGTTCCGGGATCTGACGTTCTCCGGCTGGGCGCTGCTGATCGTCAACGGCCTGACCAATCTGACCGCAGCCGGACTGCTGCTGGCTGAAAAGCGTGCGGGCGTCACGCTCGGCGGGCTGTTCGGCGTGACGCTGATGCTGTGGATCTGCATCCAGTTTTATATGTTCCCGCCCAACTTCATTTTACAATCGACCTGTTTTATACCGTGAAGGAAGACGGGAAAAAGAAGCTGTGTATCTATAAGCTGAACAGCGGTACCGCATATACGCTCGAAAACGGCAAGACGGAAGCTGCGGTCTGGAACGATCAGATTTTCGTCTGTGACGAGAATGGAAACGCGGAGCTCAGATCGCTGAACGACCCGCTGATCGTGACAAAGGAGTTCAAGCTGCCATATACGCTGCGGTCCACCTCGGCCTATTCGCCCCGCGTGATCCCTGTCGGAAAGAATCTTGCCTTCGTCACAAGCGAGAAAACGGTCGTTCTGATCGACAAGGAACTCAAGGAGGTCGCGTCGTTCTCTACGGAGGCGTAAGAAGCGGCCTGAATCCAAATCAAAAAGCCTTCCCCTTCTCATGCCGTGTGCATGATGAAAGGGGAAGGCTTTTTTCATGATTTCAGCGGGGGAGAGGGGCGATCAGATGATCTTGCCGAGGCTGGCGGTCTTTGCGGCCTGCGCGGCGCGGCGGAGGGCCGCAACGGGTTCGCCCTCAAGGAAGTATGCGTACAGATCGAGGATCATCCCGGCCAGCTCCGAATCGGCCTCCAGCCCGGAGACGTCCTTCAGAACCTTTGCCGCTTCTTCCTTCGACTGCTCAATGCCCGCCTCGTTCAGATAGCGGTACACCGCACCGGCTGCGCCGACGGCGATATACGCGGGCTTCACGCCCTGCTCGAGGCACAGCAGGCTCGAACCGATCAGCCGGTCGGCTGCGCCGAGCTTCCGCGTCGGGTCGCCGCCGACGCGCTTGCAGGTGTCCTTCAGGGCGGCATTGCGGAAGCGGCCCAGCAGATCGGTGATGTGCAGCATCAGGCTGTCCAGCTCGACGCCGTACTTCTTGGAAAGCGCCAGCGCGCTTTCCAGCATGGCGTTCTGCACGATGTTCAGAATTTCAGGATCGTCGATGGACTGATAAATATATTTCCGGCCCTCGTAGCCGCCCAGATATGCGCAGGTCGCGTGGCCCATGTTGTGGACGTACAGCTTGCGCTTGATGTAGAAATCAAACGGCTCAAACGGAACCATGTTCGTGATCTCCGGAATTTCACCCTTGAACGCGGCCTTGTCGACCGGCAGGAAACCGTAGCGCTCGACACAGACGCGCATCGGATCGCCGTCCTTCATCTCCTCGGTCTGCACGGGCACCATGCGGCCAATGGAGGCCTCGACCAGACCGACCTTTTCATCAAAGTGCTTCTTTTCCTCGTCGGTCAGCAGGTCCTTCAGCATCCCTTCCATGACCTTGTTTGCGTCCATCAGATTTTCGCAGATGATGATGTTGAGCGGGCGGTCGTCCCGTGCCCAGCGCTTTCTGAGACCCGCGACGATGTTGCCGACGATGAACTTGAGAATTCTCGCGCCGACCGCCGTCGCCATGATATCGCAGTTTGCGATGGCCTCGGAGGCCGCTTCCTGATCGTTGCCGTTGACCGCGGTCACGTGCTCGATCACGACGTCCTCATGTCCTTCGCTGGACACATAGCGGACGGGATACTGCTCCTTTTCCTGCAGCGCCTTCACGACCGGCTCTGCCACGTCGATGAATGTGACCTTATAGCCGGATTGACTGAGCGTTGCGCCGATGAAGCCGCGGCCAATGTTGCCGCCGCCGTACATAACTGCCTGTTTCATACTCTGACCTCTTTCTTTATTTTCCGTAAAGCTCATAGAGCTTCAAAACCGCGTCCTTTGTTTTCACGCCGTCCGACGCGCTGACCTCGCTCAGGGAAGCCGCCGCGCTGCACGCGCCGAGCTTCAGCGCCTCCCGCAGCGGCATATCTGTCTCCGCCGCGTACAGAACGCCCGCGCAGAACGCGTCGCCTGCGCCGACCGTACCCTTGATATAGCCCTTGGGGAGCTTGAGACTTTCAAATTCGCAGTAATTTCCGGCCTCGTCCATGCCGCAGCCGAGTTCCGGGCAGTGGATAACGGCCCATTTTGCCACGCCCAGCTCGTGGAGCTTCTGCAGCGCAGCCTTCATGTTTTCCACGTGCAGCGTGCCGTCCTCTCCGCGCAGCAGGACCCCCGTGGTCTGCTGCGTCTCAAGCTCGTTGATGATGCAGTAGTCCGTGTATTTGAGCGCCGGGGTCACGAGCCGCTTGAAGCGCTCGCCCGCCTCGGAAACAACGTCGATGGACGTCTTCATGCCCGCCTGCTGCGCCCGGTGCAGAAGCCTCGCCATCTTTGTGCCGTATTCCGCGTCCGGCTCGTCCAGATGCGGCAGCAGCAGAATATAGCCGATGTGGAAGATATCGACGTTCAGCCTGTCCCAGTCGATATCGTCCTCACCGTAATAGGCGTTGCCGCCCGCATACTGGAAAAATGTGCGCTCTTTTGTCTGGTTGTTCGACATGACGGCGGTAAACGAGGTGTCGCCGCTGCGCTTGACCATGGACAGGTCGATATTTTTGTATTTCCCCATCTCCTGCAGCACAAAATCACCCTCTGCGTCGTGCCCGGCGAAGCCGGAAGCGACGAGCGGCAGCGCGGGATCGAGCCGCGCGAGATCGGAAATGGTGTTGCAGACCGAGCCGCCGGTGGAGCGCGTGATGCCCTCGGTGATGTGCGTCAGCTCGTTCTGCTTCGGCCATGTTTCGATGGGATAGGTGATATCTACGATCATATTGCCTGCGCAGCAAATGCCTTTTTTCATACTTCCTCCCTGTTTTCGGGCCGTGCGGCCCGGATTCCCTTGTTTTTTGTTCCGGTTACTGTTATTATGAAGGAACGGGGCAGGCTTATCACCGATGAAGATGCGCCTGACGCCCGACAAAGATGCGTTTTTGGTGAAACAAATGGAACTTTACAATGAATATGAGCTGATCTCCCATTCCAAGCTGGCCGACTGCACCATGTTTATCGTCGACATGGTGTACCGCCCCATGCACCTGCATAAGGAGCTGGAGCTGTGCGTGGTGCTGAGCGGCAGCTGCCGTGTCAGCACCGACCGGCAGAGCTTTGAGGCCGGGCCGGGCGAGATTTTGCTGTTCGACGCGGGCAGCAGCCATGAGCTGTGCGCGTCCGGTGCGCCTGCAAGGCTCCTGACGCTGCAGATCTCCAACAGCTTCTGCGCCCGCTTCTATCCGCAGATCCGCAGCATCCGCTTCGGCTGCCGGGGGCTGTCCTCCTGTCTGGGGCCGGAGCAGCTGCCGGCGCTGCGCCGGGCGATGCTGCTGGCGCTTTCCAATTATCTGCGCGACACACCGGAAGCGCCGTTCGCCTGCATGGCGCAGATCAACGCGATCTTTGCGATCCTGCTGGGCGGAACGCCATACCGCGTGCTGAGCGACACGGAAAACATGACGCAGACGCGCAATGCCGAGCGGATGCACCGCATTCTGCACTATCTGGAGACGCACTATTCTGAGCCTGTCCGCCTCAGCGAGATCGCGGAGCGGGAGGGGCTGACGCAGACGTATCTGTCGCACCTGTTCCGCGAGCAGCTGCATATCCCGTTTCAGGATTATCTGGGCAGACTCCGACTGGAGGCGGCGATGCTCCTGCTGCGGCAGTCCGACACGACGCTGACCGACGCAGCCTATGCCTGCGGCTTCTCCGACCCCAAGTATCTGAACCGGAGCTTCCAGAAAAACCTCGGAATGTCGCCGCGCCAGTGGCTGCTGGAAAACCGCCCGGACCCGAGCCGGGCGCCGTCCGCGGAGGACCCGCGTACAGCGCAGCGCATCCTGACGCCCGGCGAGTGCCGGGCGCTGCTGGATGTGCTGGGTGTCGCTTAAATTTTCAGGATCTTCAGCTCTTCGCCGCTGGCATAGGCCTTTTCCATGATGCGCTGGACGTGCACGGCGTCGGACGCAGGCACGACGAGGGGCTTATTGTTGAGAATGGAGTCCGAGAAGCTCTCGATCTCGCGGGTGTACATATTGCCGAAGTCGCCGGGAATCTCGACGCCCACATCGTCGGCGTGGGTCTGCTCGGCGGAATAGGCGACGTTCTTGTCAATGAACACGGCGTTCAGCCTGCCGCCGTCGATCTGGCCGATCATCGTGTCGCCCAGCAGACGACCCTTCGTGCCGAAAAATTCAACGCGCCACTTGGAGGCTTCGTCCGGGATATTGAAGTTGGACTGCACAACGCACTGTGCGCCGTTTTCCATGCGCATGAGGATGGTGGACGTGTCCTCCACGTCATACTGCGGTTCGGGGAAGGCGATTTTTTCATTCATGGACGCGACCTCGGTCACGCGCATACCGGTGATGTACTCCATCAGGTCGATGGTATGAACAGACAGATCCATCATCGCGCCGCCGCCGGCCTTGGCCTTGCACTGCCGCCAGTTGCCGGGCTCGTACGGGAGCCAGAGCGTAAACTGTGAATAGCCGGACACGACCGTGCCGATCTTGCCCTCGGCGATGGCCTTTTTCATGCTCATGACGTGCGAACCGAAGCGCATCATGAAGCCCGCCGCGATCTTCACGCCCTTGCGTTCGCAGTAGTCGATGACCGCCTGCCCTTCGTCGGACGTCATGGCCAGCGGCTTTTCGATCAGGATATCCTTGCCGTAATCTGCGGCCAGCTTGGCCTGCTTTGCGTGCAGGACGATGGGCGTGGCGATATAAACGGCGTCGACCTCCGGGTCTGCCAGCAGGTCCTCTTCCTTCGTATAGCCGCGCTTTGCGCCGTATTTCTGACGGATTTTCTCAACCTGCTCGGCATTGATGTCCATGACGGCGATCAGCTCCGCGTTTTCGGCCAGCATCATGCCGGGGATCGTCCTGCGATCCGCAATGCCGCCGGCTCCGATCACGCCCCAACGTAATTTTTTCATATGCTTCGCTCCTTTGCAAATCCATAGACCGCCCGCAGCGGTTTATTTTATTATAGCACGTTCCCGTCATGATGAAAAGAGAATTCTGTATCAAAACAGGGAAATCCAACAAAACCCCACAGAAACGCGCACCCGAATTCGCCGAGGATTTTTGCAAGTCCCCTGCAAATGTCAAAAGCTCCTCTTGCAGTCGGCAAGAGGAGCTTTTCATGTTTACAAGTCCTGATAAACCGCTCTGGCGCCGCCGATGTATTTCGGGCGCGTGCGGGCGCAGAGGATGTTGGCCTCGCCGATCTTTTTGATTGACAGGCGAACGGGGATCGCGACGCGGCGCAGGTGCATACCGATCAGCGTGCCGCCGATATCAAGCCCCGCGTCGGCAACAATGGTTTCGACGAGTACGGGGTCTTTGAAATTAGCCCACGCCGTCATGGCGAACGAGCCGCCCGCGTGCAGCTGCGGGATGGCATTGACGATCTCAAAGCCGTGCGCCTCGGCCATATCGCGCTCAACAACAAGCGCGCGGTTGAGGTGCTCGCAGCACTGCACGGCAAGTTCAATGCCGCGCTCCTGCAAAACGGGATAAATGCCCGCAAACGCGGCCTGTGCGGCCTCAAGGCTCGAACCCTTGCCGATGCGCGCGCCGACCATTTCACTCGACGAGCAGCCGATGACAAACAGCTTGCCGGGCTTCAGCTTCGCAACGTCCAGCAGCTCCGTGACGGCCTGCTTCGCCTGTGCGGTAAGTTCTTCATACATGATTCATTCCACCCTTCCAGAATGCCTTATGAATTTCGGGAACCTTGGCCAGCGCGGTGTAGAGCACGACGGACAAAACGATGCCGACGGCGGCCTGCACCAGATTGTTCGGGATCGACGCGGCGGCGGCAAGGCCCTTGCCGAGAATCAGCGCCTTATAGCCGAAATACCCGGCGACCATGATGACCTCGGACGGCAGCTCGATGAGCGCCAGACGCCAGAACGGGATCTTTTCGCCCTTCTTGAGCATCGGCCGCAGCAGCAGCGCGGCCACCAGCGCCACAAGGCCCTTGATGATAAACGTGCCGGGAACATAATGCGCGTAGCCTGCCAGCAGATCGGCAAGACCGCTGCCGATGCCTGCGGCAAAGAAGCCGTACCACGGGCCGAGCACTAGCCCGGCAAGCAGGCACATCCCCTCGCCGATGTTGGTATACCCGGCAACGGTCGGGAACCGCACCAGCATGGTCGTCACGCAGCACAGCGCGGCAAACATCGCGCTCAGAACCAGCATACGGATGGTTTCGTTTCTCTTTTTCATACCAGAGTACCTCTCTTGTTAAGATACCCTGATTATATCCAATGCTGGTACTATAAAAAGATGCAAAAACAGATATTTTTTTAGGTTCAGATTCAGAACCGCGCCATAATTACGGCGTTTCCCGCGTCGGTTACGGTGTCTGCACCCTCTCCAATGGCGCGGCGCAGGAGCGTGCGCTCGTCCAGACCGCCCTGCCCGTGCAGGACGCGGTACGCGCCCGCGTCGCTGCCGCAGGCAATTTTTGCGCCCAGCGCGGCGGCTTTTTTTACGGCGTTCATCTGATAGGCCAGCAGCGGCGTTAAAACCTCGTCCGGAAAACGGCCGCAGCCGATGAGATTGCCGATCGTCACGAGCGTCGACACCCAGACAGCGCCAGACTCTGCCAGTTGACAAAGCGTCTCATCCGTGAGATACGCGCCGTGCTCGATGGAGTCCACGCCGCCCGCAAGCGCCGCGCGCACGGCCTCGTCGCCGTTGGAGTGGGCCATGACGGAAAAGCCTTCGTCATGCGCGCAGGCGATCATGTCCCGGATCAAGTCCGGCGGCAGAGGCTCGCCGGTCAGCACGCCGTATTGGCTGAAATCCATCAGCCCGGAGATCATGAGCTTGATAAAGTGTGCGCCGCGCGTTTTAGCCTCGCGAACAAGCGCACGGTATTCGGCAAGCCCGTCAAAGCCGCGTCCGATAAAGCCGCCGTAATGTCCGGTTTTATAAATCGGGAAGCCCGGCGACCGGTAGCGTATGCCGTATTCCGGGGCCAGCTTCGCGGCCAGATCGCACACGCCCCAGCGGTCGCCGCCGTCGCGCAGATAGGAAAACCCCAGCGCCTGATAGCGTTCCATCGTCTTCCGGATGAGCGCCTCCTGCGGCGCTGCTTTGTGCCGCGCGATGGCGTCCTTCCAGTTTACGCCGTCCAGCACCATATGAATGTGGCAGTCGACCATTTCCGTTACGTCCTTCCCGGTACGCAGTGCCGCTCGATGGCAAGCGCCGCGCCGTCCTCGTCGCAGGAGGCTGTTACTTCATCGGCAAGCGCCAGAATTTCCGGACACGCATTCGCCATGGCCACGCCGAGGCCCGCCATCCGGATCATGCTCCTGTCGTTCAGCCCATCGCCGATGGCCATCGTCGCTTCCATCGGCAGACCGAGGTAGGCTGTCAGACTCGCAACGGCCTCGCCCTTGTTGGCGTGCGCGTCGTTGATCTCAATGTTGCAGGGCATGGACGTGCTGACACTCAGCGTGCCGAAGCGCTCTGTGAGGTCTTTGAGCAGCTGTCTGCGCAGCGCATCGTCCGGCGTGAACAGCTGTAATTTCTGTACGCCGCGGTTCTGCTCCCGCAGATACGCCTTGAGCTCGTCGACCGGCGTGCGCAGACTGCGCACCATGCGCAGCGAGTGGTCGATGGGGACAAATGCAGCCGCGTTTTCCTGCATGCTGCGCGTCATCCAGCCCCAGTTGTCCTGATAGCAGTCGTAGATCACGGGGAAGCCGTCGAGATACTCCAGGACCCGCAGCGCCGTTTCCAGCGGGATTTCCGCCGTGCTGACGGCTTTTTTCTCGCGGATATCATAGACCTGCGCACCGTTGATGGTGATGGCGAAGTGCAGAAACGGCAGCTTCTGAATGACCTCGGGCATACCGGTAAAAAAGCGGCCCGTCGTCGGTACGATCTCGACGCCAGCTCCCGCCGCGGCATAGAGCGCATCACGGGTGCGCGGCGTCAGCTCCTTCTGGGAATTCAGCAGCGTCCCGTCCAGATCGAGCGCCAGTAATTTCACGGAATTCATTGGAAACGCACCTCGATTCCATGCTTTTCACCCCCATGATACCAGAAGCCCGGCAAAAATGCAAGAAGCGCGTGATTTCCGGCGAAGACTGTGATAGAATAGACGCAGAAACCCCTTGCAGGAGGAAATTTATGCTGATATCCGCAGAGCATCTTTCCATCAATTTCGGCAGCCGTCAGCTGCTGGACGATGTGGATTTTTATCTGAACGAGGGCGACAAGACCGGCGTGATCGGCATCAACGGCACCGGAAAGTCGACATTTTTGAAGGTTCTGGCCGGAAAGCTCCAGCCGGACGGCGGGACGATCGCCCGCAAGCCGAATTTGCAGGTCAGCGTGCTTGCACAGAATCCGGATATGCGAGATGAGCTGACCGTTCTGGAGCAGGTCTTTGCCAGTATGCCGCCGGAATTCCGGCAGCTGAACGAATACGAGGCCAAGCGTATGCTGACGCAGCTCGGTCTTGCGGACACCGACCGGCGGATCGGCACGCTTTCGGGCGGCGAACGCCGCCGTGCGGCCCTGTGCGCAGCGCTCATCCACCCGGCGGACGTGCTGGTGCTCGACGAGCCGACGAACCATCTGGATACCGAAATGGTGCAGTGGCTGGAGGACTGGCTGAAAAAATTCCGGGGCGGGCTGGTCATGGTCACGCACGACCGGTATTTTTTGGAGCGCGTCGTGAACCACATCACGGAGCTTTCGCGCGGGAAGCTCTACCACTACGAGGCCAATTACTCCCGTTATCTTGAGCTGCGGGAGCAGCGCGCGCAGATGGCGGAGGCGTCCGAGCGCAAGCGGCAGTCCATCCTGCGTGTCGAGCGCGAATGGATCCTGCGCGGCTGTCAGGCCCGGAGCACGAAGAGCAAGGAGCGCATTCAGCGCTATGAGGAGCTGAAGGACCAGAAGGCCCCTGAGCGCGACAGCACAGTGCAGCTCTCGGCGGCTTCGAGCCGTCTCGGAAAAAAGATCATCACACTGGAGCACATCTCCAAGGGCTATGACGGGCGGACGATCTTCCGTGATTTTTCCTACGGCCTTCTGCGCAGCGACCGCATCGGCATCGTGGGCCGAAACGGCGCGGGCAAATCGACGCTCCTGCGCGTGCTCGCGGGCGAGCTTCCGCCGGACAGCGGCACGGTCGAGCTGGGCGAGACGGTCAAGATCGGTCATTTTTCGCAGGAGGGCCGGGAGCTGGATCTGAACCAGCGCGTATACGACTTCATTTATAGTGTCGCCGCGCAGGTAAAAACGGACGAGGGCACATTCTCCGCCAAGACCATGCTGGAACGCTTCCTGTTCCCGCCTGATCTGCAGCAGACCACCATCGGTCGTCTGTCCGGCGGCGAACGGCGGAGACTCTATCTGCTGTCCATCCTCATGGCGGCACCCAACGTGCTGCTGCTTGACGAGCCGACGAACGATCTGGACATTACGACGCTTTCCATTCTGGAAGACTATCTGCAAAGCTTCCCCGGCCCCATCATCGCCGTCTCGCACGACCGCTTTTTCCTTGATAAGCTGGCGGATACCATCTTCGAGGTGCGCCCGGAGGGCCGCGTCGACGTGTTTACCGGCAACTGGTCCGACTGGGCGCGCAAGCGGACGCCGCCGGAGGAAAAGAAGCCTGAAAAGCAGGAAAAGCCCGCCCCGGAACGTCCGCGCGAGAAGAAGCTGAAATTCTCCTACAACGAGCAGCGGGAATTTGACACCATCGACAGCGTGATCGCGGAACTGGATGCGCAGCTGTCTGCGTGCCGGCAGGAGCAGGAGTCCTGCGGCAGCGACTATGTCCGCTTGCAGGCGCTCACGGCCGAGCAGGAGCGCCTGACGGCAGAGCTGGACGCGAAAACAGAGCGCTGGGTCTACCTGAACGACCTGAAGGAGCGCATTGACGCGCAATAGAAATATTGCACAAATTTTCCCTCAGGCCGTATACGGATCCGGGACAGAGTGCTATAATATAGACAGAAGGAAACGGAAAGCTTTGCGGTTCGGATGAAGAAGAGGAGGTTTCTCTATGAATCTGAAAACGATCAAGGTTCTGCTGTTCACGCTGCTCGCGCTGACGCTGGCCAGCTTTCTTATTGGCTGCGGCGTGTCCAAGCCGGTGTATTTTCTGTTTACGGCGCTGTTCGCCATCGGTTACGCAGCCGTCTGGCTGCTGTGCTGGCGCTGCCCCTTCTGCGGCGAACGCCTCGGCCGCAGCGACGGCGAGACCTGCCCGCACTGCGGCAAAAGCCTTCTCGCATCCCGCGGGCACCAGACCTGAGTGCGGGATATGATTGAACTGCTGCGATTCTTGTAGGGGCGGACGCCTCTGTCCGCCCGCAGAATGCAGCGTTTTCTCGGAAATCTTCGGCAAATCCGCAACATTTATCGGGCCGACAGAGTCGTCGGCCCCTACGCGGCGCGGTACGAATTCGCCGAAAGGTTTTCGGGTTTGCAGTTGCCTGCTGCAAACGCCTCATAATGAATCTGACAGACAAAACAGAACCGGCCTGCCGCGTGTGCGGCAGGCCGGTTCTGTTGGTGTAGAAAAGAAAGAAGAAAGAGAAGAGAGGAAAGAAAAGATTGGCTTGCTTACGAGTATGAGTATACCGGCCAATCATGTCGGAACTGTGAACGAATCCGAAAGGATTTGTGAACTTTCTCCGCACTTCATTCCTAATTACTGTACATTTTTCGTCGCAACGATATCGACGCCCGTTCCGGCGGCATTTGTCAGCAGTACGTCGCCGATCTTCACGGGCGCGTGCGCCGTGACCTGACGGAGCGCCGCGACGATCTCGAAGATCTTGCCCTTCGGGATGTCCTGCGCCGTCTTGCAGCTGACGACGGCTGCGCCGGTCGCGCTGCCGGTCAGACGGACGGTGCTCGTGACGATGCGCGTCGGGTTCGTGACTTCCTTTCTCGCGTAATCATGACCGCGCTTGCAGGTGTACCCGGCAACATCTTTGATCTCGCCGTTTTCCAGCGTGACGGTGATCGAACAGCCGAGCGGGCAGCCGATGCAGGTCAGTTCTCGTTTTTCCATCGTTATGCCTCCTCCACTGTGATATGAATGCGCGTCAGACCGGGATGTGCGTCCAGCATATCCTTCGTGAGCTTCAGCTCCTCCATCTCACCGGGGGCCATGACGGGCCGCCTGCGCGTGAGCACCGCGTCGTCGTCCAGCAGCAGCTTCACGACGCGCTTTTTCATCACGCCGCCCACGCGGAACCGGAGCACCAGATCGTCCGCAGCCAGCTTCGGGTCGATGCTTGCCGGGACGGTGTAGCGGATGCCGCCCTCAAACGTGACGGGGATCTCATGGCGCTCTGCGGTTTCGCCCTGCGCAAGATAGCGCACGGCGGCGCGGCCTGCCGCCGCAGCCTCCTCAGAGACGTAGTCGACCAGATCGTGCACGTGCAGCACGTTGCCGGCGGCGAAAACGCCGGGGATGCTTGTCTGCAGGCTCTCGTCGACGACGGGGCCGTTTGTGACCGGGGAAATATCCACGCCCATGCCGCGCGAAAGCTCGTTTTCCGGGATCAGACCGCAGGACAGCAGCAGCGTGTCGCAGTCATAGTGGATCTCCGTGCCGGGGATGGGCTTGCGGTCGGGGCCGACCTCCGCGATCGTGATGCCGGAAACACGCTCCTTGCCCTCAATGTTCACAACGGTGTGGCTAAGCTTGAGGGGAATGCCGAAGTCGTTCAGACACTGGACAATGTTGCGCTTCAGACCGCCGGAATACGGCAGCAGCTCCGCTACGACCAGTACCTTCGCGCCCTCAAGGGTCATGCGTCGTGCCATAATGAGGCCAATGTCGCCGCTGCCGAGAATGACGACTCTGCGGCCGGGCATGAAGCCCTCCATGTTGACGAGCCGCTGCGCCGTACCGGCGGAATAAATGCCCGCCGGGCGGTAGCCGGGGATGTTCAGCGCGCCGCGGCTTCTTTCCCGGCAGCCCATGGTCAGGATGATCGCGCGTGCGTCGATCTCGATCAGTCCTTCCTCGCGGTTGACCGCCGTAATATGCTTATCTGCGCTGATGGACAGTACCATCGTGTTGAGTTTATATTCGATCTTGCGTTCAAGCGCCTGCGTGATGTAACGCGCAGCGTATTCCGGGCCGGTCAGCTCTTCGCCGAAGGTGTGCAGGCCGAAGCCGTTGTGGATGCACTGGTTCAGAATGCCGCCCAGCTGCACGTCGCGCTCAAGGATCAGGATGCTCTGGCAGCCTGCGTCATATGCCGCGATAGCCGCCGACAGACCGGCGGGGCCGCCGCCGATGACGACAATGTCATATTTCATTTGTCCTGCACCTCCTCAAGCTTGTCCTTGTTTGTGCCGACGATCAGCCGGGACGCGCCGCCGCATTTGGTGATCTCACTCTGATCAACGTGCAGCTCACGTGCCAGAATTTCCATCACGCGCGGGCTGCAGAAGCCCGCCTGGCAGCGGCCCATGCCCGCACGGGTGCGGCGCTTGACGCCGTCGAGGCTCTTCGCACCGAGGGGGCGGTGGATGGCGTCGAGGATTTCACCCTCCGTGACCTGCTCGCAGCGGCAGATGATCTGGCCGTAGGCGGGCTTTTCGTGGATGAGCTTCTGATAGTCCTCTTTGGAGAGCGTCTTCGGGTCGAGCACGCCCCTGCGCGTGGCGATGAAGTGCTCCTTTTCCCGCAGGCCCATCAGATCGCGCATCAGCTCCGACACATGCAGGCCGATGGCGGGGGAGGAGGTCAGGCCGGGCGATTCGATGCCCGCGCAGTCGATGAACTGCTGCGCGCCCTCAGCCTCGCCGATGACGAATTCGTGGTGATCCTCATGCGCGCGCAGACCCGCGAAGCTCGTGATGGTCTGGCGGATGGGGAGGTTCTCGACCGTTGCGCCCGCTTTTTCGATCAAATCGTTCAGACCCTCGGCGGTGGTGTTCGTGCCCTCGCGGTCTTCGATGTCGATCGCCGTCGGGCCGACGATGGTGTTGCCGTGGACAGTCGGGCTGACCAGAACGCCCTTGCCGAGCTTGCCGGGCAGCTGGAAGATGGTGTGCGAGACGAAAGCGCCGGTGCTCTTGTCCAGCAGGCAGTAATCGCCGCGTCGCGGCGTGATGTGCAGCTTGCGGGTCGAGACCATGTTGTGCAGCACATCCGAATAGACGCCTGCGGCGTTGATGACATAGCGCGTTTCAAACTCGCCGTGGTTGGTGTGGATGGTCCAATAGCCGTCGTTCCATGTAAAGCCGGTGACCTCGGTATTGAATTGGAACTCCACGCCGTTGTCAAAGGCATTCTCTGCCAGCGCAATGGTCAGATTGAACGGGCAGACAATGCCGCCGGTCGGCGCCCAGAGCGCGGCGACGGCGTTTTTCGACACGTTCGGCTCCAGCTCGTGCAGACGCTTCGCGTCTACGATCTCCAGCTCCTTTACGCCGTTTTTTACGCCGTTTTCATACAGCGCGCGCAGCTTCGGCAGGTCCTCCTCGGACATACACACAACAAGCGAGCCGTTCATTTTGAACGCAAAATCAAGATCCTTCGCAAGCTGCGGCATCATGAGATTGCCTTCGAGATTCATTTTTGCCATCAGGCTTCCGTGCGCGGCGTCGAACCCTGCGTGGACAATGGCGCTGTTGGCCTTGGAGGTGCCGCAGCACACATCCTCTGCCTTTTCCAGCACCAGCATCCGTCCCTCATAGCGGGACAGGTACCGCGCGACCGCGCAGCCGGTAACGCCTGCGCCGATAATGATGATGTCGTACAAAAAGATTCCTCCTTCATCTGCCAAAGAAAGTCGGGCAGCCCAAATAAGCCTTCCGGTGGGAGGGTTGGACTGCCCGACACATTCACTTAGAGCAGAGTGTATTCAGATGTGCTTACCAGGGAATGACGTTGTAGAGCAGGACAGCGACAATACCGCCGATGATGGGCCCAAAGATGGGGACGATCAGGCCGTATTTGAAGTTGCTGGAGCCCTTGCCCTTGATGGGGAGAATGGCGTGCGCGATACGCGGGCCAAGGTCACGCGCCGGGTTCAGCGCATAGCCGGTCAGACCGCCAAGGGACATACCGATCGAGACGATGATGCCGAAGACCAGAAGCTTGCCGACGCCGGCAGCCAGCTGCGGGACCTGGTTCAGACCGCAGATCGCGAAAACCAGAACGAAGGTCGCGATGGCTTCCTGCACGATGTTGCGGCCGGTGTTGGGGATGGACGGGCCGGTGGAGAACACGCCAAGCTTGGTGCCGGGGTCTTCCGTCGCGTCAAAGTGATCTTTGAAGAGGATGTAGACCAGAACGCCGCCGACGATACCGCCGAGGATCTGCGCGATGACATAGCCGGGAACCAGCGCCCAGTCGAACATGCCGCCGACAGCCAGTGCGATGGTCAGCGCGGGGTTGAAGCTCGCGCCGGAGGCTTCGCCGAAGATGAATGCGGGAACCATGACCGCAAGGCCCCATGCAAGGGTGATCTGGATGGAGCCTGCGCCCTTCATGCCGGACTTGTTGAGGGTCACGTTTGCAACGACGCCGTCGCCGAGCAGGATCAGCATCATTGTGCCAAGGAACTCACATAAGTACTTTAAGAACATGAATACTCCTCCCTGTCATACATCAATATTTGGTTGTTTTCCGTTTCTTCTCCTGAAAAAGCTTTTTTATTCGTCCTTCGCCCAGCCGTAGGAGCACTTGACAGCCTTGCTCCAGCCCTTTACCTTGGCTGCGCGCTCTTCTGCGGTGATCTCCGGATGGAATACACGGTCAATGGCGCGGTTGCGGACGACGTCCTCCTTGCTGGCCCAGTAGCCGACGGCAAGACCTGCCAGGTACGCAGCGCCCATCGCGGTCGTCTCGACACAGGTCGGACGCTGGACCGGAGCGCCGGAAATATCGGACTGCATCTGCATCAGCAGGTTGTTGGCAGACGCGCCGCCGTCAACGTTCAGCGCGGCCAGCTTGATGCCGGAATCGGCCTGCATGGCGACAAGGATGTCGTTGACCTGATAGGCGAGGGATTCCATTGTTGCGCGGATGATGTGGTTCTTGTTGACGCCGCGGGTGATGCCGACGATGGTGCCGCGTGCGTATTGATCCCAGTGCGGTGCGCCGAGGCCGGTGAACGCCGGGACGACATAGCAGCCGTTGGTGTCCTTGACCTTGCCGGCATAGTATTCGGAGTCAGGCGCGGATTCGATGATCTTCAGCTCGTCGCGCAGCCACTGGATCGCGGCGCCCGCAACGAAGACGGAGCCTTCGAGCGCGTATTCGACCTTGCCGTTCAGGCCCCACGCGATGGTGGTGACGAGGCCGTTCTTGGAGAAGACGGGCTTTTCACCGGTGTTCATCAGCAGGAACGCGCCGGTGCCGTAGGTGTTCTTGGCTTCGCCGGGATGATAGCAGGCCTGGCCGAACAGAGCCGACTGCTGGTCGCCCGCAGCGCCTGCGATCTTGATCGGGCCGCCGAGCAGCGCCGGATCCGTCTCGCCGTAGATGCAGCTGGACGGCATCGGGGTCGGGAGCATGCATCTGGGGATGTTCAGCTCCTTCAGGATCTCATCGTCCCACTGCAGTGTGTTGATGTTGAAGAGCATCGTGCGGGAGGCGTTGGAGTAGTCGGTGACATGGACCTTGCCGCCCGTCAGCTTCCAGATGAGCCACGTTTCGACTGTGCCGAACAGCAGCTCGCCGCGCTCTGCGCGCTCGCGTGCGCCGGGGACATTTTCAAGCAGCCAGTGTACCTTCGTGCCGGAGAAATAGGCGTCGATGACGAGGCCGGTCTTGGCCCGGAAGCTGTCCGTCAGGCCCTTGGCCTTCAGGCTGTCGCAGTATTCGCTCGTGCGGCGGCACTGCCAGACGATAGCGTGGTGAATGGGCTCGCCTGTGACCTTATCCCAGACGATGGCGGTTTCGCGCTGGTTGGTGATGCCGATGGCCGCGATGTCGGCGGCAGTTGCGCCGATCTTCTGCATGGCCTCGACGGCTACGCCAAGCTGCGTAGCCCAGATCTCATTTGCGTCGTGCTCGACCCAGCCGGGCTTCGGAAAGTATTGGGGGAATTCGCGCTGCGAGACGCTGCACATTTCGCCGCTCTCATTGAAGAGAATGCAGCGATTGGAAGTCGTGCCGGCGTCCAAGGCCATGATGTATTTTGCCATGAATACGTCCTCCTTATCTTTCTTGCAGATTAAAATGAATCACTCTATGGTGGTATCTTCTAACTGTCAGTATACAGGAAACCTGTGCCGCTGTCATTAGACAAGCTTGGGATAATGTCAAAATCAACAAAAAATAAAATTTTATCGATTGATTTATAGCGTATATGCACACAACATTCTATGCGCAAAGCCAGAGAATAGAAGGGCTTCAAAAATAAAGAATCAAATCTGCTGCACGGTCAGGAACAGCGCCTGAAGCTGGTGCATAAACGCTTCCGCGTCGAGCGGCGTCCGCCGAGCAACGAGACTGTCGACGGTGCAGAACGCGGCCTGACAGAGCATATCCAGCGCAAGCGACTGCGTTGCGCCGTCCACCGCGGCCGGATCCGGCAGGAGCCGGGCGAGCTGCGGGCGAATGACCTTCCCTGTGAGCCGGTACATCGTTTCCTGACCGAGTGCATGCGAGATCTTGCGCAGCAGCGGCTGCTTTTCCCGTAGCAGCGTCAGCGCCTGCAAACACCATTCGCCGGGGGCCTGTGCGCCGTCATACTGCAGCGGGGCGCACAGCTGCGTCTCCACGATCCATTCCAGCACGCTGTAGATATCCTGATAGTGATAATAGAAGCTCTGCCGCTTCATCTGCGCCTGCTCCATCACGCGCTGCACCGTGATCTTGCAGACCGGCCTTGTCTGCAGCATCTGCTCAACAGCCTCGGCGATCCTGCCCTTTGTATCGGTGCACATATGCGGTTCCTCCTCACATCTGCCATACGGCGGGGGCCGTACTGGAAATGGCGAGCGCGCCCGCCTCGAGCGCCTGCATGACCTCTTTCTTTTCCGTGATGAGTCCGCCCGTCAGGATCGGCAGCCCCGTCAGCTGCCGCACCTTGCGCAGCATCGACGGCATCAGCCCGGGCAGGATGTCGATGGCGTCCGGCTTGAGATTCTTCGCGCTCAGTGCCGAATCGAGCGCCATGGAATCGATCAGAAAGACCCGCAGGATCGCGATCATATTCAGTTCCTTTGCCCGCTGGATCATGTTCGCGCGGGTGGAGATCACGCCGTCCGCCTGCGTGCTGCGGCGGAGAAAATCGACGGAGATCTCCTTCGCAGCCAGACCGCTGATCAAATCGGCGTGGACGATGGCGATCTTTCCGGCGTCCTTGATCTGCCGGACGATCTCAGAGATATTGCAGATATCGCCGTAAAGCACGAATACGGTCTGGATATCGGTGCGCAGGCACTGCGCCAGCCCCTCGTCGTCGCGCACAGCGGCGATAATGGGGTTGCGCTGCAGGGCTTCATAAAGTCGTTGTTCCAAATTTCATTCCGCCTCCCTCCATATTCTGGCTTTTGCCAGATGCAAAAAAAGCACAGCAAACACGCGGCACGATTTGTCCGCTTGTCCCCATGCTCAATACTCCGGGCGTTTTTTTGATTGTTAGTGTCCTCTTACATTTGACAGTATAGCACAACTGTCAAAAGAAATCAAGAAAAAGTACACGCGTTTGTTAAAACTGTCAGTTTCCACAAAAAATTCCCCCGCAGACTATTCATCCTGCGGTGGATTGGCCTGTACAATGAGGACTTGTGAATTTGTGCAGCATCCTGAAGAAGGGAACGGCTGCAAGTGAAATTGTAAAATCTGTTCTGAAACATGGATTCCGGCGGCGGACAGCGCGGATTTTTTGCGGGACTGGATTTACCGGCGGCTTTCTGGTAATATGAATGCAGACGGCGGGCGCAGGCGCGGCTGCCGCGCGCAGGATAAAAACGCAACGCGGGCCTTCACCCGCCAGAGCTGGTAGGTAGCCCAGCCGTCTGCACTTCGGCGCAGGTAAGTAACCCTCCCCTCCGGGTCGTCCGTTCCTGTGTACCATACAATCAGGAGGGTTTCGTGATGGACAGTGATCTGACAAGGCTGACGGTATTTTTTGAGGCGCCGTTCTGGGTCGGGGTGTTCGAGCGGTTCGAGGGCGGGACGCTCTCGGTCTGCAAGATCACCTTCGGCGCAGAACCGAAGGACTATGACGCAGCAGGCATTGCAGCTGCAGCGGGAGGAGCAGAAGCAGGAACGGAAAACGCGCACCCGCGAACAGCGGGACGCGGAAAAGCAGCTGAAATTTGACCGCAGACAGCAGAAGCGAAAGGAAAAGCACCGGGGACGGTAACGGTACGCCCCCTCTATGTCCGACGGCGATTGCGCCGCTGTTCATGGAGGAGGCGTATTGCGCGGCGGCAAGTTGTGAAGAAATCCTGAATTATTTACAAAAGTGTTGCAATTCCGAAAAGATACGGTAAACTGGAAGCAGAAAACAAACACTGCGGCACTCGGCTGCGGAAAGAGGTGTCACGATATGAAACGGGTTTGGAAACGGATCTCCGCGCTGCTGGTGGTATGCGCGGTGCTGGCTGCGCTGGCTCCGGCTGCGCTGGCGGATGGCGGCGCGGATACATACAGGATCGCCGTCAGCGCTGTCCCCGCCGTTGTAACGGCGGGCGGCTCCGCGACGGTTTCCGCCACGGTCTACAGCCGGAGCGAGACGGACGGCGAATGGAGCGAATATCTTGGCGGCGGGGCCGTCATCACGTGGCAGGCGTACCGCGAGGGAGTTGCCGCGTTCCGGGGCGAGGACGCGGACAAGCCCGTCACGACGGCGCTGAACGCAGGCTCTTCCTCGTCGAGCCTTGAGCTGCTGACCAAAGCGGGCGGCGTGACCGGCTCCGCCGTGCAGCTGCCGCTGAGCGTCAGCGTGACGGTCGGGGGGAAAACATATTCCGCCTCCGGTGCGTTTATCACGATCACGCCGGCCGCGGCTTCCGTGCCGGGCCTCAGCGTGGAGTACGCAGCCGGCTTCGGCGGCAGCGTCCGCTTTTCCGAGGCTGATTTCAGCAAGGCATTTTCCGGTCGGGGCAAGCCCGGCGAAACGCTGGACTACGTGCTGTTTGCGGTGTCCCGCGCGACGGCTGAGACGGGCGGCAGGAGCTACGACCTGAGCGCCTCCGGCAGCGCGTCCATGTTCGGTGCGCTTTATACGGCTGCGGAGGACGGACAGGCGCTGGCCGATACGGACGCGTGCTATTATCAGGCGAGCTTTTCCCAGCTCGATCTCGACACGGCGGCGTATCTGACCGGCTCGTACCGCACACGGTATACCGTCTGCATCCCCTTTACCGCCGTCGGCACCGCCGGAACGCGCTGCGAGGGCAGCGCCGTCGTCACCGTCTCCGGAGACAGCACCGTCACGGCATCCGGCGCGTTCTTGAAGACGCTGGACGCCGCCGGTCATATCGCGCAGCAATATCCGGATGCGGTCTGCGTCAGCTTCCAGCAGCCGGAGACGAGCGCGGGACGGCTGCTGAAGGGCTTCCGCAGCGTGGCGGGCAGCGCGTATACCGCCGTCCGCTATCCGGAGGACTGGTTCTATCTGACGGACGACGGGAAATCGGAGCCGCTTCTGGACGCGCTCTACTTCCTCCCGGCAGCGGACTGCGCCTCGCAGCTAAAGCTCGTCTATACCGCCTATGACAGCGGCGGCACGCAGCTCGGCACGGGTGAGCTGACCGTCCGCGTCACGTCGAAGCAGTCCTCCGCCGTCTTCTCGGATGTGAACGCCGGGACGTGCGCATGGGCGGCGGACGCCGTTGATTTCATGAACGGCTACGGGCTGATTCAGGGCGCAGACGCGTCGACCTTCAACTGGCGCGGCAGCATGACGCGCGGCGATCTGATTTTGATTCTGTACCGGAGTGCCGGTTCTCCCGCCGTTTCCGGAGGAAGCCTCCCGTTCACGGACGTTTCGGAATCGGATTACGCCTATGACGCGGTCGTCTGGGCCTGGAAAAACGGCGTTGCGGGCGGCGTGAGCGAGACGGAATTCTGCATGAAGCAGGCCGTCACGCGCGAGCAGCTGGCTTCCATTCTCTACCGGCTTTCCGGAAAACCCGCCGTGTCCGCAAGCCTGCGCAGCTATACGGACGCCTCCGATGTCAGCGCCTACGCTGTCGATGCGATGCGCTGGGCTGTCGGCTGCGGCTATCTCAAGGGAAGCGGCGCGAAGCTGAACCCCCAGACCGGCGCGAACCGTGCCGAGGTCGCCGTCCTGCTGCACCGATACCTGACAAAATAACAGGATGCCCCGGAGGCGGCACAGCAGCCGATGCTGCACACATATTTCAGAAAACAGCCCTGCTTGACACTGCAAAGGTGCCAAGCAGGGCTGTTTTTTAACGAAAATGTCTTATTGCAGATCGAATTTCAGAATTACAGATGCAGCACGCGGTCGCGGATCTCCTGGGTGCGGCCCTGGTTCCAGTACTGGGTGCCGATGTAGCCGCAGGTGCGGCGGGCGACGTTCATCTTGGACTGGTCGGTGTTGCCGCACTGCGGGCAGACCCAGATGAGCTTGCCGTCCTCGTCCTCCTTGATCTCGATCTCGCCGTCGAAGCCGCAGACCTGACAGTAATCAGACTTCGTGTTGAGTTCGGCGTACATGATGTGGTCATAGATGAACTTCATGACCTCCAGCACGGCGTCGAGGTTCTGCTGCATATTCGGGACCTCGACATAGCTGATCGCGCCGCCGGGGGAGAGCGCCTGGAACTGCGACTCAAAGGCCAGCTTATCAAAGGCGTTGATATGCTCGGTCACATGGATGTGATAGGAATTTGTGATATAGTTCTTATCCGTGATGCCGGGGACGATGCCGAAGCGCTTTTGCAGGCACTTGGCGAATTTATACGTCGTGGATTCCAGCGGTGTGCCGTAGAGCGAGAAATCGATGTCCGTCTCGGCCTTCCACTTGGCGCACGCGTCGTTGAGGTGGTGCATGATATCGAGTGCGAACGGCGTCGCGGCCGGGTCGGTGTGGGACTTGCCGGTCATGTACTTGACGCACTCATAAAGCCCCGCGTAGCCGAGGGAAATCGTCGAATATCCGCCGTAGAGCAGCTTGTCGATGGGTTCGCCCTTTTTGAGGCGGGCCAGCGCGCCGTACTGCCAGAGGATCGGCGCGGCGTCGGACAGCGTGCCCTTGAGCCGGTTGTGGCGGCACATGAGCGCGCGGTAGCACAGGTCGAGCCGGTCGTCAAAGATCTTCCAGAACTTATCCAGTCCGCCGCCGGACGACAGCGCGATGTCGACCAGATTGATCGTCACGACACCCTGATTGAAGCGGCCGTAATATTTGGGCTTGCCCGGTTCATAGTTGCCGGCGTTTGCGACGTTGTTCCAGCCGGTGCCGGAGCGGTCGGGCGTCAGGAAGCTGCGGCAGCCCATGCAGGTGTACACGTCGCCGTGGCCCGGCGTTTCGCCTTTGGAGAGCTTCAGCTCGCGCATCTTTTTCTCCGAGATATAATCCGGAACCATCCGCTTGGCCGTGCAGCGGGCGGCCAGCTTCGTCAGCTCCCAATAGGGGCTGTCCTCTGTGATATTGTCCTCTTCGAGCACATAGATGAGCTTCGGGAAGGCCGGGGTGATCCACACGCCCTTTTCATTCTTGACACCCTCAATGCGCTGGCGGAGTGTTTCTTCGATGATGATGGCAAGGTCTTTGCGCTCCTGCTCGGTTCTGGCCTCGCCGAGATACATGAAGACGGTGATGAACGGGGCCTGCCCGTTGGTGGTCATGAGCGTGACGACCTGATACTGGATGGTCTGCACGCCGCGGCGGATCTCGTCGCGCAGACGCGTCTCGACGACGTTGGTGATGGCCTCCTCCGAGGGCTGCACGCCGAAGGACTTGATCTCTTCGAGCACGGAGCGGCGGATCTTCTGCCGGGAAATATCGACAAACGGGGCCAGGTGTGTCAGGGAAATGGACTGGCCGCCATACTGGTTCGAGGCGATCTGCGCGATGATCTGGGTCGCAATGTTGCAGGCCGTGGAGAAGCTGTGCGGCTTTTCAATCAGCGTGCCGGAAATGACCGTGCCGTTCTGCAGCATATCCTCCAGATTGACCAGATCGCAGTTGTGCATATGCTGGGCGAAATAATCCGCGTCGTGGAAGTGGATGATGCCCTCGTTGTGCGCGTCGACGATGTCCTGCGGCAGCAGCACGCGGGCCGTCAGGTCCTTCGACACCTCACCCGCCATATAGTCGCGCTGGACGGCGTTGACGGTGGGGTTCTTGTTGGAATTCTCCTGCTTGACCTCCTCGTTGTTCGACTCGATCAGGGACAGGATCTTCTCGTCCGTCGTGTTGGACTTGCGCACAAGCGTGCGGGTATAGCGGTAGGTGATGTAGTTCTTGGCGACCTCGAACGCGCCGTGGGCCATGATCCGGTTCTCGACCAGATCCTGAATTTCCTCGACGGACAGCGCGCGGTTCATGGACAGGCAGCTGTTTTCCACGCTCTCGGCGATGCGGCGGATCTGCATCGGCGTCAGCCGCTCGTCCTCCGAGACGACGTTATTGGCCTTGGTCACGGCTGCGATGATCTTGACGATATCGAACGTTGCCTCTGAGCCGTTTCGTTTAATGATCTTCATGGCGGTTCCTCGCTTCTTTCTATATTGTTCGCGCGCAAAAAAACGCGCGGGGACAGGCTTTGCGTGCAGCACATCCCGTGCGGCGCAGTCATAACTATACTGGATATTGTGTCCGATGTCAAGGGCTTGTCTCTATATTTTGTGGATATCGAAAATAAATAATACCGTGAAACACAACATCTTGTGTTTCACGGTATCTGCGCATATAAAATCCCTGATAGCGTGCCGGTTACTGGTTCTCCCGGTAGCGGGCGAGGAACTGCTTTGTGCGCTCAGCCTGCGGGTTTTCGATCACATCGCGTGCCGGGCCTTGCTCGACGATCACGCCGCCGTCCATGAAGATCACGCGGTTGGCGACGTCGCGGGCGAACGCCATTTCGTGCGTGACGATGATCATCGTCATATGCTGCTCGGAAAGCGAACGGATGACCTTCAGCACCTCGCCGGTCAGCTCAGGGTCGAGCGCCGAGGTCGGCTCGTCAAAGCAGAGGATATCCGGCTGCAGGGCCAGCGCCCGCGCGATGGCCACGCGCTGCTGCTGGCCGCCGGAGAGCTGGTGCGGATAGAGATCCATCTTTTCCTTCAGCCCCACCTGCGTCAGAAGCTCCTCGGCCCGGGCGGCGATCTGCGCGTGGAGCAGCTTTTTCTGTGCCTTGTAATCCGGCTGCTCCTTTGCCAGCAGCTCGCTTGCCAGCATGACGTTCTGCCGGGCCGTATACTGCGGGAACAGATTGAAATTCTGGAACACAAGGCCGAAGTGCAGCCGCTTGCGGCGAATTTCACGCTCCTTCTGCGTATTGGGGTCGGCGTCGTCGAAGAGCGTTTCATCGTTCACCACGATCTGTCCCTCGTCGGGGACGGTCAGGAAATTGAGGCAGCGCAGCAGCGTCGTCTTGCCGCTGCCGGACGAGCCGATGATGGCGACCGTCTCGCCCTTTTCAAGCGAAAAATCGACACCCTTGAGGACGACGGTGTCCTTACCGAAGCTTTTTTTCAGATTTCTGACTTCCAGAACAGACATATCGCCGCCTCCTTACGCCTTGAAATAGTCCAGCTTCTTCTCCAGCCCGTCAAGCAGCAGCTGCAAAACGCCGGAGAAGAGCAGATAGTAAATGCCCGTGAAGAACAGCGGCCAGATCGCGCCGGAAATGCCCTGTGAGCCCTTCAAAAACGCCTGACCGGCCCAGATGATCTCCTGCAGGGCGATGATGCGGGACAGGGACGTGTCCTTGACCAGCGTGATGATCTCGTTGGACATGGGCGGGACAATACGCTTGACCATCTGCAGAAGCGTGACCTTGAAGAAGATCTGCCGGTTCGTCATGCCGAGCACCTGCCCGGCCTCCTGCTGGCCCTTGGGAACGCCCTGGATGCCGCCGCGGAAGATCTCGGAGAAATAGCACGCGTAATTGAAAATGAACGCGATGGAGGACGCGAGGAAGCGCCCGGCTTCGCCGCCGCCCCAGATGTTTTTGCCCAGCACAAGGCCGGGAAAATAATAGAACACCAGCAGCTGGAGCATCAGCGGCGTGCCGCGCACGACCCAGATGATGAAGCGGACGATGATGCGGATGGGCTTGAAGTCCACATAGCACCAGATCTGGAACCGCTGCCACCACGTCAGCTTCGTGTTTTTCGGCAGATTTTTAAGAAGCGGGCGCAGAAAGCCAAGCGGCGCCCAGTTGCTCATAGAGCCGAAGGAAATGATCAGGCCCAGCGGGATCGCGCCGATGAGCGTCACGAAAAACAGCTTGAGCGTCTGTAAAAAGCCAATATTCAGCGCCTGAAAGACAATGGGGAACTGTTCGGAAAAAGTCGTCATGGTATGTACCGCCTGTCGTTAGTCTGGACACGGCGGTTTCCCCGGCGGCAGCTCCGCCGGGGAAACCGTTGTCTATCTTACTGGAAAAGCAGCGCTGTGTCAATCACTTCTGTTCGATGACGGCAGCCTGTACGCCGTAAGTCTCTGCGATCTTCAGCATGGAGCCGTCGGCATAGCTGGCCTTGAAGAAATCGTTCAGCTTCTGGACGAGGTCGGAGCCCTTGCGGAAGCCGACGCCGTATTCCTCGGAGTTGAGGCCGCAGGTGTAGGTGAGGTTCGCGTAGCCCGTGCCTTCGCCGACCATGGCGGCAGCCATGAGGGAGTCGATGACGGCGGCGTCGGACGTCCCGGCGGCGACCTCCATCAGCGCGTCAGACTGGGCGGAGACGGGCGTGACGCTGTAGCCGAGGGCGTTCAGCTCAGCCTCACCGGCGGAGCCGGCTTCGGCGGCGAAGGTCAGATCCTTGACGGATTCGACAGTCTGATAGTCGGCGGCCTTATCAGCCGGGACGATCACGACCTGCGCGTTGTTGCAGTAGGCGTTGGAGCACGCCATGGCGCTTGTGACCTCGGACGTGAGCGTCATGCCGTTCCAGACGCAGTCGATGGTCTTGCTGTCGAGCTCCAGAACCTTGTTGTCCCAGACGATCTCGACGAATTCCACCTTGACGCCGAGGGACTCGGCAAAGGCCTTGGCCAGATCGGCGTCGAAGCCGACCCATTCGCCGGATTCGTTCTGATAGTCCATCGGGGCAAAATCGGTAATGCCGACGACGAGCGTTCCCTTGTCCTGAATGTAGGCAAGATCGGATTCGGCAGTCTCGGCGGGCTTGGACGCGCAGGCCGCCATGGACAGAACCATCAGCGCAGCCAGCAGCAGAGCGGTCATCTTTTTCATTTTTTGTTCCTCCTGAAAGTTTAAGATCGGGTAGTGGATTGTTTATCGTGCTAATAATTTACCATACTGATTCGCTAATGTAAAGAAGCAATACTGCAAAAAGAAATTCCGTCCCGGATCTGCGGAATTGTGGAAAATCGACAAGTGCGGGCATATTTTAAACGGCTTCCCCGGAGGGGGAAGCCGTTGGGGTGCTGCTGCGGTCTGCTGCTTACACGTTGAACAGGAAGTTCACGACGTCGCCGTCGTGCATGATGTATTCCTTGCCCTCGCTGCGCAGCAGGCCCTTTGCCTTCGCATTGGCCAGCGTGCCGCAGGCCTTGAGATCGTCGAAGGCAATGACCTCGGCGCGGATAAAGCCGCGTTCAAAGTCGGAATGGATCTTACCGGCGGCCTGCGGGGCCTTCGTGCCCTTTTTGATGGTCCATGCGCGGCACTCGTCCGCGCCTGCCGTCAGGAAGGAGATGAGGCCCAGCAGCTCGTAGCTGCACTGGATCAGCCGGTCAAGGCCGGACTGCTGCAATCCCAGCTCTTCCATGAACATGGCCTTCTCGTCCGGGTCGTCAAGCTCGGCAATGTCGGCCTCAAGCTTTGCGCAGATGGGCAGAACCTCGCTGCCCTCCTTCGCGGCCAGTTCCTGCACCTGCGTGAAATACTTGCAGGCTTCGGGCTGGTTTACGTCGTTTTCGCTCAGATTTGCGGCATAGATCGTCTTGCGGAGCGTCAGCAGATCACTGGTGGCGATCATGGCGGCGTCGTCCTCAGAGCATTCGAACGTGCGGGCCAGATTGCCCTCGTTCATATAGTCGCGCAGGGCCGTGAAGACCTCGACCTCGTGGTTGAAGCGCTTGTCGCCGCCCTTGGCGTTTTTCTGCGCCTTGTCGATGCGGCGGTCGATCATTTCAAGGTCGGCCATGATGAGCTCGGTGTTGATAATGTCAATGTCGCGCAGCGGGTCGGTCGAGCCCTCGACGTGTGTGACATTTGCGTCGTCAAAGCAGCGCACGACATGGACGATGGCGTCGCAGCCGCGGATGTTGGCAAGGAACTTGTTTCCCAGACCCTCGCCTTTGGACGCACCCTTGACCAGACCCGCGATGTCGACGAATTCGATCACAGCGGGGGTGAACTTCTTGGGGTTGTGCTGGTCGCGCAGCCACTCGAGCCGCCTGTCCGGCACGGACACAACGCCGACGTTCGGGTCGATGGTGCAGAACGCATAGTTGTCCGCCGCAACGCCCGCATTTGTAATTGCATTAAATAAGGTAGACTTGCCAACGTTTGGAAGCCCAACGATGCCCAATTTCATGGCTTCTTATCTCCTTTTCGCGCAAGGCCGGGGGAAAGCGCGGTTTATTTGCAGATATTGTACCACAGCGGCAGTCGTTTCTCAATAGTGAAAATGAAAGACCGTGCTGCGGGGCAGCACGGTCTTTTGGGAATTGGACTTAGCCGAAGACGGCGAGCAGGAAGCCTGCCGCGATGGCGGAGCCGATGACGCCCGCGACGTTCGGGCCCATGGCGTGCATGAGCAGGAAGTTGGCGGGGTTGGCCTTCTGGCCGACCATCTGGGAAACACGCGCGGCCATCGGGACGGCGGAGACGCCGGCCGAGCCGATCAGCGGGTTGACCTTCTTGCCGGACAGCTTGCACATGATGTTGCCGCCGATGAGGCCGCCGGCCGTGGAGATGCCGAAAGCAACGAGGCCGAGGAAGATGATCTTCAGGGTCTCGGGCTTCAGGAAGTTGGAGGCAACCATGGTCGCGCCAACGGAGGTGGAGAGGAAGATCGTGACGATGTTCATGAGCGCGTTCTGCACGGTGTCGGACAGACGGTCGGTGCAGCCGCATTCACGGAACAGGTTGCCGAGCATCAGGCAGCCGATCAGCGGAGCCGTGGACGGCAGGAGCAGGATAACGAAGATGGTGACGATGATCGGGAAGAGGATCTTCTCGGTCTTGGAGACGACACGCGCCTGCACCATCTTGATCTTGCGGTCCGCGTCCGAGGTCATGAGCTTCATGATCGGGGGCTGGATCATCGGGATCAAAGCCATGTAGGAATACGCCGCGATGGCGATTGCGCCCAGCAGATGCGGGGCGAGCTTGTTGGTCAGGAAGATGGCCGTCGGGCCGTCCGCGCCGCCGATGATGCCGATGGAAGCGGCCTCAGGGCCGGTGAAGCTGAGGCAGATGGCGCCGAAGAAGGCGACGAACACGCCCAGCTGAGCCGCAGCGCCGAGCAGCAGGCTCTTCGGATCTGCGATCAGGGGGCCGAAGTCGGTCATGGCGCCGACGCCCATGAAGATCAGGGACGGGTACAGACCGGCCTTGACGCCGATGTAGAAGATATCCAGCAGGCCTGCATTCGACAGAATGTGGCCGTAGCTGTGATAGTAGGGGCTGGTGGAGTCAAGGAACGCGCTCCAGAGCTCGGGGTGGTACATGGCGTTGGTCGCGTTCAGCTCGGGGTTGACCGCGTCCAGGCCGGGGAAGTAGCTGACGTTCGCAAGCAGGCAGCCGAACGCGATGCCGACGAGCAGCAGGGGCTCGAAGCCCTTGACGATGCCGAGGTACAGCAGCACGCAGGCGATGACGATCATGACAAGGTTCTGCCAGCCGCCGTTTGCGAAGAAGCCCGCAAAGCCGGATTCTGTCGCCAGCTTTAACAGGGTATCACCAACATTAAACATCTTTGATCCTCCTTATGCCAGAACGACCAGCGGAGCACCCGTATCCACAACAGCGCCCTTGGTGGTCACGACCTGTGCGACCGTGCCGTCACGCGGGGCAAGGATCTCATTTTCCATCTTCATGGCCTCGAGCACGACCAGAATGTCGCCGGCCTTGACGGCCTGACCCTGGGAGCAGTTGACCTTCAGAATGTTGCCGGGCATCGGAGCCGCGACGACTTCGCCTGCGGCGACAGCCGTGGGAGCAGCGGGCGCTGCGGCAGGAGCGGCAGCGGGAGCAGCTGCGGGCGCGGGTGCGGGTGCTGCGGCGGGAGCGGGAGCGGCGGGCTTATATGCCTCGTACTCGTCGACGAGCATGGCCTGGCCTTCTTCGACCTCGACCTCATAGGTTTTGCCGTTGAGCGTGATCTTGTATTTCATATCAGATGACCTCCTTCATCGATTTGAAGCGCAGGGTATTGAGGGGCTTGCCGAGCTTGTTGGCGACGATGGCCATGAGCATAGCGGCTTCGCGGTCGCCGACGTTATAGAGCTTGCATTCTCCGGCGGTGCCGGTGGCAAGTGCGGGGGCAGCCTTGGGCGCAGGAGCCGGAGCGGCAGTTGCTGCAGCGGGAGCGGCGGCAGGCGCAGTCTTCTTCGCGGACATGACCTTGCCCATGATCATGACAACGACCATCAGCGCGATCAGACCGATAAACACGACGGCGTAGCCCAGCAGGGCTACGAGGCCTGCGGTACCGACGGAAATATCTTCCATCAAAGTATTGATCAGAAACATCTCAGGCCACCTCGCTTACGCTTCTTCGATGACGTAGGTGCAGATGTTTTCTTCCTTGGCCTTGCGGTCCTCGAAGAACTTCATGGCCTGATCCGGATAGCAGATGTAGCTCATGACGTCCTCTTCCGAACGGGCCAGATCGCCGAGAGCCTCCTTGGCCTTCTGGAAGTCTTCGCCGGTGCGCTTGGCGTCTTCAATGCGGCAGTCGATAGGCTTGCCGCCCTCGCCGAGGATCTTGGCCTGCAGCGATTCGGAGACGGGCGCGGGCGCGATGCCGTACTGGCCTCTGAAGTAGTTCTGCACTTCCTTGGAGACGATCTTGTAGCGTTCGCCCATCAGGACGTTGGTAACAGCCTGGTTGCCGACCATCTGGGACAGCGGCGTGACCAGCGGGGGATAGCCCAGATCCTTGCGGACCTCGGGGATCTCCTTGAGCGCTGCGTCGAACTTATCCATGGCCTTCATATCGGTCAGGTTCGCGATCATGTTGGAGAGCATACCGCCGGGGACCTTGTAGACGAGCGCCTGCGCGTCGGTCGCCATGGACTTGGCGCTGATGCGGCCGGAATCGACGTACTTCTGCTTGATGGGCTTGAAGTAATCGTTGACCTTGTTGATAACGTCCTCGTTCAGGCCCGTCTCGATGCCGTACTGGCCCAGAGCGTAGAACATGGTTTCGGTGGAGGGCTGGCTCGTGCCGTTGGAGAAGCAGGAGGTCGCGCAGTCGATCACGTCGATGCCGGACTCGATGGCCTTCGTCACGGTCATGTAGGCCATGCCAGTGGTGCAGTGGGTGTGCAGGATCAGGGGGACATCGCCGACGGCGTCCTTGATGCCCTTGATGAGGTGCTCGGCCTCATACGGACTCATGGTGCCGGCCATGTCCTTCAGGCAGATGGTATCGAAGCCCATGTTCTTGAGCTCCTTGCACATCTCGACATATTTCTTGACCGTGTGGACCGGGCTCTGCGTATAGGAGATGCAGCCGGACGCGACGGTGTTCTTGGTGGCGTACTTCTTGGTGGCCTCGAGCGCGGTGGCGATGTTGCGGAAGTCGTTCAGCGCGTCGAAGATACGCAGGATGTCGATGCCGTTCTTGATGGACAGCTCGACAAACTTTTCAACGACATCGTCATGATAATGCTTATAGCCGAGCAGGTTCTGGCCGCGCAGCAGCATCTGCAGCTTGGTGTCGGGCATGGCCTTGCGGATATCGCGCAGTCTCTGCCACGGGTCCTCGCCCAGATAGCGCAGGCAGGAATCGAACGTCGCGCCGCCCCAGCATTCCACGGAGTAATAGCCGGCCTTGTTCATTTCGGGCAGGATCTCGGCAAAATCGGAATACGGAAGACGGGTCGCCATCAAAGACTGGTTGGCATCACGAAGGACAGTTTCAGTAATTTGAACTTTTTTCATGTGTGCTCCTCCATTTTTCACGCCGTATGGCGTTTATCGATTATGAGAATCAGGCACATGAATGAAAAGACACGCTGCAGCGAGATTGCCGCGGCGTGTCTCGCGCTATCATCCAGTATACCTGATATCGGGCCGCGTGTAAAATCAAGCGGCTGTTAAGAAAATGCCTTGAAGCGTCCGAAGCCCGCTTGCGCGTCTGATACGGGCTTCGGAGAAAAATGCCTGGTGCTTAGAGCTGCGGGCCAGCTGCGACGAGCGCCTTGCCGGCTTCGTTGCCTTCGTACTTGACGAAGTTCTTGACGAAGCGGGAGGCGAGGTCCTTTGCCTTGACGTCCCAGTCAGCCGCATCGGCGTAGGTGTCGCGCGGATCGAGGATCTCGGTGGCGACGCCGGTCAGCTCGGTGGGGATCTCAAAGTCGAAGTACGGCAGCTTCTTGGTCGGAGCCTTGTTGATATCGCCGTTCAGGATGGCGTCGATGATGCCGCGGGTATCCTTGATGGAGATACGCTTGCCGGTGCCGTTCCAGCCGGTGTTGACGAGGTAAGCCTTCGCGCCGCTCTTTTCCATCTTCTTGACGAGCTCTTCGGCGTACTTGGTCGGATGCAGCTCGAGGAAGGCCTGGCCGAAGCAGGCGGAGAAGGTCGGGGTGGGCTCGGTGATGCCGCGCTCGGTGCCGGCCAGCTTCGCGGTGAAGCCGGACAGGAAGTAGTACTTGGTCTGCTCCGGCGTCAGGATGGAGACGGGAGGCAGAACGCCGAAGGCGTCGGCGGACAGGAAGATGACTTCCTTTGCGGCCGGTGCGGAAGAGACCGGGCGGACGATCTTCTCAATATGGTCGATGGGATAGGAAACGCGGGTGTTCTCGGTGACGGACTTGTCGGCGAAGTCGATCTTGCCGTCCTTGTCGAGCGTGACGTTCTCCAGCAGTGCGTTGCGCTTGATGGCGTTGTAGATGTCGGGCTCGGAGTCCTTGTCGAGGTTGATGACCTTGGCATAGCAGCCGCCCTCGAAGTTAAACACGCCGTTGTCGTCCCAGCCGTGCTCGTCGTCGCCGATGAGCAGACGCTTCGGGTCGGTGGAGAGGGTGGTCTTGCCGGTGCCGGACAGGCCGAAGAAGATGGCGGTGTTCTCGCCGTTCATGTCGGTGTTGGCGGAGCAGTGCATGGAAGCGATGCCCTTGAGCGGCAGATAGTAGTTCATCATGGAGAACATACCCTTCTTCATCTCGCCGCCGTACCAGGTGTTGATGATGACCTGCTCACGGCTGGTGATGTTGAAGGCGGCGCAGGTCTCGGAGTTGAGGCCCAGCTCTTTATAGTTCTCGACCTTGGCCTTGGACGCGTTGTAGACAACGAAGTCCGGCTCGAAGTTTGCAAGCTCCTCCTCGGTCGGGCGGATGAACATATTGGTGACGAAGTGTGCCTGCCATGCGACCTCCATGATGAAGCGGATGGCCATGCGGGTGTCCTTGTTGGCACCGCAGAATGCATCAACCACGAACAGACGCTTGTTGCACAGCTCTTTGACGGCGATCTCCTTGACGGTGCTCCAGACCTGCTCGCTCATGGGATGGTTGTCGTTCTTGTACGCGTCGGAGGTCCACCACACGGTGTCCTTGGAGTTCTCGTCGACGACGATATACTTGTCTTTGGGGGAGCGGCCGGTGTAGATGCCGGTCATGACGTTGACGGCACCCAGTTCACTGACCTGGCCGACCTCATAGCCTTCCAGACCGGGCTTCGTCTCTTCGGCGAAGAGCATCTCGTAGGAAGGATTGTGGACGATCTCGGTGGTGCCGGAGATGCCATACTTGCTCAAATTCAGTTCTGCCATCGTATATTAACCTCTTTCTAAAAAAATTAAAAATTCTGGCTGGTGAAGCATGTTTCCAGTTAGGCCATTGTTCACCAATTAGCAGTATATCACGGTTCGTCAAGAATATCCACAACAATTTTCTGCATTGCGCTTTTTTATTGATTTCGCCGGTTTCTGCCGGTGCTATTCGGCGAAATTGTCCCAAAGTAGGTAAAAAGCACAAAAACGCAGAACGGAAAAAATATGAAAACCTGAAAAAATTTCAGGGCAACACCGCATAATTTGGCTCGCAGATAAAATTGTGCGGTGCTGCCGTTTGTGTCAACAGACACAAACGCCGGTGTGCCCGAAAATGGGGCACACCGGCGGGAAATGCGGGTCGTTATCGAAGCTCGGAAGCATCCGCTTCCTTCTTTCCGGCCAGCCGCTTCTGCAGCCAGTCTTTGCCGTCAACATAGCGGGAGACGATGAAGGAGACAACGTAATCGCCAGCAGAGTTGACCATCGTCGCGGGGGGATCGACCAGATTGCCGAGCGCCAGCGCGATGGGGAAGGCGACGGCCAGATGATCCGGGAAGAAGATCGAGCACAGAACGAGTTCGCCCGTGCCGCCGCCGCCGGGGATGCCGGACATGGCGACCGAAGAGAACACGGCGACGATGATCGCAAGGATTGCGCGGCCCGTCGTGAAGTCCTGCCCGAACATTCCGAACAGGAACGCGACCTTGATGATGGCGGACATGGCGGAGCCGTCCATGTGCATCGTCGCGCCGAGGGGGATGACGATGTTGGAAACATCCTTGGAGATGCCCGTTTCCTCCGCGACCTCCATGTTTGTCGGAATCGTCGCGACGGACGAGCACGTGCCAAAACTCATGGCAGCCGGGCGGAACAGCTTGGAGAACATGACCTTCGCCGCACCCTTTCCGCCGCCGAAGCGGGCGTAGATCGGGGAGAAGACGAGCATATAAACAAAACTCAGAATATAATAGATCGCAAGCGCGCGGCCATAATCGCCGATGAGGTCAGAGCCGTGGTAGGCGATGAGATACGCGAAGAAGCCGAAGAAGCCGATGGGCGCGTAATAGGTGATGATCTTGAACGTCTTCATGATGCAGTTCGTGACGTCCTCGAGCAGCTTCGCGGTCTTCGTCTCCGCGCCGCCCGCCATCTGGATGCCGAAGCCGAACAGGATCGCCGCGACGATGAGCGGCAGAATGGCCCTGCGGCTGAACAGTTCGGTAAAATCGGGCTTCGTAAAGAAGTTGACAATCATGTCGGCCACGCCCAGCGTGCCGCCGACCTCGCCCTCGACCAGCGCATATTCGCCCACGACCGGCGGGATAAGCCGCACCGTCACGTACATGATGACGGCGGCGATCGCGGCGGTCACGAGGAAGGTTGCAATGGTCACGCCCATGATCTTGCCCGCGCGCCTGGCGCTCTGCATGTTTGCAATCGACGACGAAATAGAGCAGAACACCGTGGGAACGGCGATGCAGAACATCAGGTTCAGGAACACCGTGCCGAGCGGCTCGAGCACGGTCGCGCCCTTGTCGACAATAATCGTTTCGCCGTCAACGACTTCCATGACTGCGGGCCAGATCGCGCCAACGACGCAGCCGGCGACGATGCCGGTCAGCATCAGGATCAGAAATCCGTAGCTTTTCCAAAAGTTACTCTTTTTCATGTTTTCTCCTCCTGCCTTTTTACAAGCTTCAAAATTGCCTCGTCCAGAATCTCGCCCGCGCAGACCATCGCCGCCGGGCCGGTCAGGTACAGGTTTTCAATGCTTCCGCCTTTTTCTTCCGCGTCGACCGTCAGCTCACCGCCGTCCATGCGGACGCGGACGTTTTTGCCGCTGACCCTTCCAAGAAGCGTCAGCGCTGCCGCGACCGAGCCTGTGCCTGTGCCGCAGGCGAGCGTAAAGTCCTCTACGCCACGCTCGTATGTCTTTTCCAGGATCTCATCCGGGCCGGTCAGCTCGTAAAAGTTGACGTTTGCGCCCTTTGGCAGCGCCGGATGGTACCGGAGCGCCCGGCCAAGCCGCCGGAGCGCGTCCTCGCTCTGTTTTGCCAGCGCGGGGACCTCCAGCGCCAGATGCGGGATGCCGGGGCTTCCAAGCTCTACGTAGCTGCATTGGTATGTCCTGCCGTCCGCGTCCAGCTGCTTTTCCAGCTCCACAACGGACGGCGTGTTGAGCCGGATGCGGTACTGCTCCTCCGTGATGCGCCAGCCGGTCACAAGTCCTGCGGTCGTCTCCACGCGCTGTACGGGGCCTGCATAGCCGCGTGCATAGCCGTACCGGCAGATGCACCGTGCGCCGTTGCCGCACATTTCGCCGAGCGAGCCGTCGGAATTGTAAAACCGCATCCGGTAGTCCGCATCGCCCTCCGCCCGCAACACGAGCATCAGGCCGTCCGCGCCGATCGACCGCCGCCGGTCGCACAGCGCGCGGGCCAGAGCGGGCGCGGCGCTTTCGTCGAACGGCTCCGCGATGGCGTCGAGCAGGATAAAGTCGTTGCCCGCGCCGTTCATCTTGGTAAATCGCACCGTGCATCCCTCCTGTGCGCCTCTGCTGGTATTATATGCTGCGTGGAAACGAAAGTAAATGCAAAATCGTGCTGAAAACATTGCATAAAATGCTCCGAACAGCGCCGCATTGACTTTCGCGCTTTTTCACGCTAGAATAAAGAAAACAGGCGCAGGAGGAAATGATACCGTGCAGAAATGCTATAATTGCGGGAAGGAAGTGGACGACAACGTCCTGATCTGCCCGGACTGCGGTGCGCTGGTCAAGCGCTACGGAAGACCCGAACCGGCGCAGGAGGAGCAGGGAGCCGCGCCATTCCCGCAGGAAACGGCCTTTGACGCGCAGCCGCGCGGCGCTGTCTGGCGGCAGGAGGACGGCAAGCTGAAATTCAGCGGCTATGTGACGTTCTGGCTGGTCCTGTGCGCGATCTATCTGGGCAATTTACTGTTGAGCTTCGCCATTACACTGCTGGTCTACCGGTTCCGGGACTTCTATTTTGAGATCCTGGGGCAGTTTGAAGAGCTGGCCTATATGGAAGAGTACCTGAGACAGCTGCTGTCGATCATTGAGGCCGAACCGATCCGTTTAATCGTGGTCGGCGTGCTGGTTGCCGTGCAGTTCGGCTGCGTGATCTGGTTCCTCGTGTCGAAGCGGAAGCTGGCGTTTTATATCCTGGCCGCAGCGGCTGTGCTGCTGAGCGCCGCGCAGCTCATTCTGGGCGGCGGCATCGGCGCGGTCATTTACCTGATCGGGCCGTTCACGGTCTGGCTGCTCCTGCATCGCAGCTGGAATTTGCTGCGGTAAATAAAATACGCAAAACGGCGGGCGCTGCGTAAAGCAGCGTCCGCCGTTTTTACGACCGGAAGGAAGAAATCATGGAGGAGTAGAGAAGAAACCGGTCAGAAGCGGGTGGTATTAACCGCCGAAACCAAAGCCGAAGGGCCACGAGCCGCCGAACTGATTATCGGACTGGCCGGACTGGCCGCCGTCATAATAGCCCTGCTGGGACTGCTGGGTCTGGTCGGTGGTCTGGGCGGGCAGCGCGTCGGTCTTCTGTTCGCCGACGGTCAGGGTGAGCGTCGTGGTCTGGCCCTGACGGTAGACGGTCAGCTCCAGCGTATCGCCTGCGGCGGAAGCCTTGACGAGCTTGACCAGATCATTGCTGCCGGTGATCGTTTCGCCGTTCACGGCGGTGATGATGTCGTTCTCCTGCAGTCCTGCCTCGGCAGCCGGGCCGTTTTCCGTGACGGAGCGGACAGCCGCACCCTGCGGCAGACCGTAGCTCTGGCTCTCGGAGGACACGTCGGAGACGGTCACACCGATGTAGGGCTTTACGATATAGCCGTTCGTGATGATCGACTCAAAGATCGAGCGGACCTGATCGATGGGGATGGCGAAGCCGATGTTGTCGATGGACGCCTCAGAGGACGAGCCCGAAGAGGAATATTTTGCGTTCGTGATGCCGATGACCTCGCCGTAGAGGTTGAACAGTGCGCCGCCGGAGTTGCCGGAGTTGATGGCGCAGTCGGTCTGGATGAGGTTCATGGTCGTGCCGGTGGAGAGGGTGACGGGACGGTCAAGCGCGCTGACAACGCCGGTCGTGAGCGAGAACGTCAGCTCGCCGAGCGGGTTGCCGATGGCGACGACGCTGTCGCCGACGTTCAGTGTATCGGAGTCGCCCAGAACCACCGGGGTCAGGTCAGACGCGTCGATCTTCAGGACGGCAATGTCGTTGCTCTCGTCGTAGCCGATCAGCTGCGCATCGTAGCTCGTGCCGTCATAGGTCGTGACCTTGATGGAGTTGGAACCCTCGACGACATGATAGTTTGTCAGGATATAACCATCCTGTGTCAGGATGAAGCCGGAGCCGGCCGCGGCAGATGTGGTCTGGTAGCCGAAGTAGTTCGTGGTGATGGAGGTCGTGATGCCGACGGTGGAGTTCACGTTCTGCGCGTAGACCTCGCTCGGCGTGAGTACCTTGCCGGTGTCGACGGATGCGACCTGCAGGGCTGCGGCCTGCCGCTTGCCCTCAAGCATGACGGACGCATCGGAGGAGGTCTGCGTCGTGCTCTGCGGCTGGGCTGCCGCGTTTTTCTGCATCAGCGCTGCCGCGCCGAAGCCGGAGCCGCCGCCCACAAGCGCGCAGGCCAGAAGCAGCGCGACGATCTTCCCGGCCTTGCCGCTCTTTTTCTTCTGCTCGGGCACCGGAGCGGACGGCTGCGGCTGTGCGGCAAAGGGCTGCTGCTGCGCGTCGAACGGCTGCTCGAAGCTGTACGGGTAGGAATTGGAGGACTGCTGGCTGGGTTCTGATGTAAATTCGTTGTTGTTGAATACTTCAGACATATTGAAAATCTCCTTTCCGCGCATCCTTGCGGTGCGTGTGGGTCTTTTGTTTTTGTGCCTTCAGCATACTGCACGAATCTGAAATAACGCTGAAAAATATGAGAACGAATTGTAAAGAAAGCATGAAAAAACTTTGCCGGGAACGCACGGCTGCCCGACAGCACAGCTTATGACCGTTATGCACAAAAATGATAACATAAATTAGTCGGATGCGCACAAAATTGAATTGACAATTTGAAAAAATATGATATAACGGGTATCCGCAACAAACAGGAGGTGCGCAGCTATGACACAGGATCTGACAGTTGGAAAGCCGATTTCGCGGATCTGGCAGTTTGCCGTTCCGGTGCTGTTCGGGCTTCTTTTGCAGCAGGTATATTCTCTGGTCGATACGGCGATCGTCGGCCATGCGCTGGGCGTAATGGCGCTGGGCGGCGTCGGGGCGACAGGGTCGGTCAACTTCCTTGTGCTCGGCTTTTGCGGCGGTCTGTGTACCGGTATGGCCATCCCGCTGGCGCAGGCGTTCGGCGCGGGCGAGTACCGGCAGTTGCGCCGCTATGTGGCGGGCTGCGTCTGGCTGGGACTTATTATGTCGGCGGTGCTGCTGGCCGTGACGCTTCCGGGTACGCGCGGGCTGCTGCGCCTCATGGGAACGCCGGAGGAGCAGATGGACTACGCGTTCAACTATATCTTCATTATTTTCGTCGGCATCCCCACGACGATCCTTTATAATATGGGTGCGTGCGTCCTGCGTGCGCTGGGCGACAGCAAATCGCCGGTGTGGTTCCTGGCTGCGGCCTCGGCTATCAATATTGTCCTCGATCTGCTGACGGTGTGCGTGCTCGACTTGGGCGTGGCAGGCGCGGCGCTCGCAACGGTCGTCTCGCAGCTCGGCTCGGGGCTGCTGTGCGTCGGGTATCTCAAAAAGCACTTCCCGATCCTGCGCATGGAAAAGGACGACTGGAAGCTCCGGCGGCCGGAGGCCATGCGTCTGCTCGGCATGGGCGTGCCGGTCGGACTGCAGTTCTCCATCACGGCCATCGGCTCCGTCATGCTGCAGAGCGCCGTCAATTCCCTCGGCGCAGTGTGCGTGTCGGGTGTCGCGGTGGCGGGAAAGATTTATATGCTGCTGGCCTGTCCGTTTGACGCGTTGGCCATGGCGGCCACGAACTTTACGGGCCAGAATCTCGGCGCGGGCAAGTATGACCGCATCAGGCAGGGGACGTATGCCTGCCTGTTCATCGGCATCCTGTACTGCGTCCTGTACATCCTGATCGCGCAGTTCGGCACGCGGTATCTGTCGCTTCTGTTCATGAACGCGGACGAGGCGGCAAGCGTCATGTCCTACACGCAGCAGCTGAACGTCGCCTATGCCTACGCAACGCCGCTGCTGCTGGGCGTCAACGTGCTGCGCCTGTCCATTCAGGGCATGGGCTACAGCCGCCTGTCTCTGATCTCAGGCCTTCTGGAGATGCTTGCGCGCACGGCGGTGAGCCTTTGGGCCGTGCCTGCGTTCGGCTTTGACGCGGCCTGTCTGGCAAGCCCGCTTGCGTGGCTGCTGGCCGACTGCTTCCTCGTGCCCGGCTTCTACGGCTGTCTGAACGCCAGACGCCGTCAGGCTGCCCGCGTCCGGAAGGAGCTGCCGGAAGAATAAAAACAAAAAAGCGGGGCTGCAGCGAGTATCATTTCGCTGCAGCCCCCTTTTGCAATTAGCGGTCGATATCGACCCACTCATAGCCGAGGTAGGTTGTGAACGCTTCCTTGAGGATGTCCTTGTAATGGCCCTCGCAGATGGCAG